>Ga0172371_10000594_pt1 | contig 56702 bp, 53 predicted proteins | sample Lak12m_FD_114543 | JGI IMG/M metagenome (GOLD analysis project Ga0172371, IMG submission 114543) | Freshwater microbial communities from Kabuno Bay, South-Kivu, Congo - kab_022012_12m | ecosystem: Environmental > Aquatic > Freshwater > Lake | place: Democratic Republic of the Congo: South-Kivu... | reverse complement strand
GCGCAAGCGTTCCGTGCCGCGGCGAGGAAGCGCGGCTCGCCCTGGAAGAACTCGCGGTCGGTCAGCACCGACAGGCAGGCCGCCCCGTGCGCGGCGTAGCTCGCCGCGATCGCGGCCGGATCGAAGTCGGCGCGCAACAGGCCCTTGCTCGGGCTCGCCTTCTTGATCTCGGCGATCACCGCCGCCTGGCCACCGGCGATCCTGGCCCTGAGCGCGCCCGCGAAATCGCGCGGCGGCGGCGCCGCCCGCGCCTCTTCGCGCAGGCATTCCAGCGGCCGCTCGCGTTTCGCCGCGGCGACTTCCTCGGCTTTACGCGCAAGAATTTGATCGAGGATGTCGGACATCGCGTGCGGTACCGCCCAGCCTAAGGCTTGCCGCCCAGCTTCTGCGTCAACTGCACGAAATTGTCCAGCCTGGCCCGCGCCGCGCCGCTGGCGATGGCCTCGAAGGCCTGTTCCACCCCCTCTTCCATGCTCGCTGCCCGGTCGGCAACGTAGATCGCGGCGCCGGCGTTGAGCGCGACGATGTCGCGCGCCGCGCCCGACTTGTTTTCGAGCGCGGAGAGGACCATCGCGCTCGATTGCTCCACCGTATCGACGCACAGCGCGCGCGGGTCGTGCAGCGGCAGGCCGAAACGCTCCGGATGCACGCTGTACTCCTCGATGCGGCCGTCCTTCAGCTCGCCGATCATGGTCTTGCCGCTGATCGAAATCTCGTCCAGCCCCTCCAGGCCGAACACGGTCATCGCATGGCGCGCCCCGAGCCGCTGCAGCACGCGGATCTGGATCCCCACCAGGTCGGGGTGGAACACGCCCATCAACTGGGTCGGCGCCCCGGCCGGATTGGTGAGCGGCCCGAGCAGGTTGAACAGTGTCCTCACCCCAAGCTCGCGCCGCACCGGCGCGGCGTGCTTCATCGCCGCATGGTGGTTGGGCGCGAACATGAAGCCGACGCCAAGCTCGGCTATGCATTGCGCGACCTGCTCGGGCTTGAGGTTGATGTTGACCCCCAGCGCCTCGAGCACGTCGGCGCTGCCCGACTGCGAGGACACCGCGCGCCCGCCGTGCTTGGCCACGCGCGCCCCGGCGGCGGCGGCAACGAAAATGGCCGCGGTCGAAATGTTGAACGTGCGCGCGCCGTCCCCGCCCGTGCCGACCACGTCCACCAGGTTATGCGCGTCTTTCACTTCGACCTTGGCCGAGAGTTCGCGCATCACCTGGGCGGCGGCGGTGATCTCGCCGATGGTTTCCTTTTTCACCCGCAGCGCGATGGTGATGGCCGCAATCATCACCGGCGACATCTTCCCGCTCATGATCTGGCGCATCAGATCGAGCATCTCGTCGTGGAAAATCTCGCGGTGCTCGATCGCGCGCGTCAGTGCATCCTGTGCCGTAATTGACATGGTTCGGGTCCTATCGTAAGAAGTTCTTCAACAACGCGTGGCCGTGTTCGCTCAGTATCGATTCCGGATGGAACTGCACGCCCTCGAGCGCGAACTGCCGGTGGCGCACCCCCATGATCTCGCCGTCGTCGCTCTCGGCGGTGATTTCGAGGCAATCCGGCAGGCTCGCGCGCTCGATCGCGAGCGAATGATAGCGGTTCGCCCGGAACGGCGAAGGCAGCCCGGCGAACACGCCCGTGCCTGCATGGCTGATGGCGGAGGTTTTGCCGTGCATCACCCGCCGCGCATGCACGATCGAAGCGCCAAAGGCCGCGCCGATCGCCTGGTGCCCGAGGCACACGCCCAGAATAGGCAGCTTGCCGGCGAATGCGCGAATCAAGGGCACCGAGACGCCGGCCTCGTTGGGGGTGCAGGGGCCGGGCGAAATGACGATGCGCGCGGGCGCGAGCGCGGCGATGCCTTCGAGGTCGATGACGTCGTTGCGCACCACCCGCACCTCCTCGCCCAGCTCGCCGAAATACTGCACCAGGTTGTAGGTGAAGGAGTCGTAATTGTCGATCATCAGCAGCATGATCAGTCCTCCAGCCCGGAATCCAGGCCGGCTGCGGCCATTTCCGCCGCGCGCAGCACCGCGCGCGCCTTGGCGAGCGTTTCCTGCCATTCGGAGGCCGGGTCGGAATCGGCGACGATGCCCGCGCCCGCCTGCATGTACAGCACCCGGTCTTTGATCAGCGCCGTGCGCAGCGCAATCGCCAGGTCCATGTCACCGTGAAAGCCGAGATAGCCCACTGCGCCAGAGTAGATTCCGCGCTTCACCGGTTCCAGCTCGTCGATGATTTCCATGGCGCGCACCTTGGGCGCACCCGACACCGTGCCCGCCGGAAAACTCGCGCGCAGCACCGCCATCGCATCCAGGCCCTCGCGCAACCGGCCCTCGACGTTGGAGACGATGTGCATCACATGCGAATAGCGCTCGATCACCATGTTCTCGGTCACGCGCACCGTGCCGGTCGCGGCCACGCGGCCGACGTCGTTGCGCCCCAGGTCCATCAGCATCACGTGCTCGGCGCGCTCTTTCGGATCGGCGAGCAGTTCGGCCGCGAGCGCCTCGTCCTCTTCCACCGTCTTGCCGCGCGCTCGCGTGCCCGCGATCGGCCGCAGCGTGACCTTGCCCCCCTCGAGTCGCACCAGGATCTCGGGCGATGCGCCGACCACGTGGAAATCCTCGAAATCGAAGTAGAACATGTAGGGCGAAGGGTTGAGCGTGCGCAAAGCCCGGTAAAGCGCCAGCGGCCGGGCCGTGAACGGCAGCGACAGGCGCTGCGACAGCACCACCTGCATCACGTCGCCTTCGCGGATGTAGCGCTTGGCACGCTCCACCGCCGCCTTGTAGCCCGCCTCGCCGAAAGCCGATTGCGCGGCCTGCACCGCCTGCGGCGCTTCCGCCGGAATCTCGGCCGGCGAGCGCAGCGCACATAGCAACTCGCGCAGGCGCGCGCGCGCTTTCTGATACGCACCCGGCACTTCGGGCTCCGCGTATACCACCAGGGTCAGCTTGCCCGAGAGGTTGTCGACGATGGCCAGTTCCTCCGACAGCACCAGCAGGATGTCCGGCGTGCCGAGCGCATCCGGCGGCGCGGATGCTGCCAGCCGCGGCTCGATATGGCGCACGGTGTCGTAACCGAAGCAACCGACCAGCCCGCCGCAGAAACGCGGCAGCCCGGGCACGGTCGCCACCTTGAAGCGCTGCAGATAGCTGTTGATGAACGCGAGCGGATCGCCTGTATCCGAGCGTTCGGCGACGCGATTGCCCGACAGGACCAGCACCGTTCCGTCCTGGACGTTGATGCACGTACTGGAAGCCAGGCCGATGAACGAGTAGCGGCCGAAGCGTTCGCCGCCCTGCACCGATTCGAGCAGATAGGAGTAGGGCTTGTTGGCGAGCTTGAGGTAGATGGACAGCGGTGTATCGAGATCGGCGAAGGTTTCGAGCACCAGGGGGATGCGGTTGAAACCCTGCGCGGCGAGGCGCTTGAATTCGACTTCGGTCATGACTGCTCCGGGAACGATATGGCAAAAACGACTAGGTGAAACGGGTGGGCGCGAAATTGCACGCGCCCGGCGAACGGGCCTAGGACCGCCAGCAGCGCCAGCCTTCCCAGGCGCGATGCGCCCATTTCCCAGAGTTTGCCAATTTCACGAGCGTCACGACCGTATGCGTCTCAGTATGGTTGCAGCTTCCGACAGGGAGTCCACTATAGCATCACAATCCAGTTTGTGCACCTCCCCGCCCTCGCTGTAGCCATAGGAAACGCACAACACCGGGCAGCCGGCGGCGCGCGCCGCCAGCGCGTCGTTGGCCGAATCGCCGATCAGCAGCACGGCTTCCGGCGCGAGCGCGAACGCGGCGCAGATATGCGCGAGTTGCATCGGATCGGGTTTCTTGCGCGCGAGCGTGTCGCCGCTCACCACCAGTTCGAACCAGGGCGCCAGGCCCTGTTGCGCCAGCAGCGGCAGGGTGAAGCGCGCCGCCTTGTTGGTGACGCAGGCGAGGCGCAGGCCCATGGCGCGGAATTGCGCCAGCCCCTCGGGCACCCCGGGATATAGGGTGGTACGCCGGCCGGATTCTTCGGCATAGCAGTCGTAGTACAGGGCGAGGGCTTCGGCCTGCAGAGCCTCCGCACGGGTTGCGCCTGCGCTCGCCTCGAGGCAGCGCTGCACCAGGTTGGGAATGCCCTTGCCGACGAAGTTGCGGATGTCGTCCTGCGTACAAAGGGGCAAGCCGAGCGCGGCGAGCATGCGTTCTGCCGCGCGGGCAAGGTCTGGAACGGTGTCGAGCAGCGTGCCGTCGAGGTCCAGCATCAGCGCAGCGATGCCGCGTGTCAGCGCCACTGCAACACTACTCAGCTTGGATCGCCGCGCGCATGGCGGCGATGGTCGCCTTGTAGTCCTTGGCGCCGAAAATGGCGGAGCCGGCGACGAAAGCGTCGGCCCCGGCGTGCGCGATCGCGGCGATATTGTCCGCTTTCACGCCGCCATCGACTTCGAGCATGATCTGACGTCCGCACAGATCAATGCGGCGGCGTGCTTCGGCCAGCTTGGCCAGCGCGCGCGCAATGAATTTCTGCCCGCCGAAGCCCGGATTGACCGACATGATCAGCACCAGGTCGATCTGGTCGAGCACATGATCCAGGTAGTCCAGCGGCGTCGCCGGATTGAACGCGAGGCCGGCCTTGCAGCCATGCTCGTGGATCAGTGCAATGGTGCGATCGATGTGTTCGCTGGCCTCCGGATGGAAGCTGATGATGCCGGCGCCGGCCCGGGCGAAGTCGGGCACGATGCGGTCCACCGGTTTCACCATCAGGTGCACGTCGATGGGGGCCTCGGTCAGCGGCCTGATCGCCTCGCATACCAGCGGACCGATGGTCAGGTTGGGCACGTAATGGTTGTCCATAACGTCGAAATGGATCATGTCGGCGCCGGCGGCGATCACACCCGTCACCTCCTCGCCCAGCCTGGTGAAGTCGGCGGAAAGCAGGCTCGGCGCGATGCGGTAAACAGGCATGTGGTCCGGTCGGGTTGCGGATGCTGGCGCACATCTTACCCGCTCGCACCGGCGAGCGCCAAAAAACGTTTCGCGGCCGCCGGCAAACGGCGCCCGCGCAGTGTAAAATAAACGCATGGAATCCGCGAGGAAATACGAGGTCAGCGTCTCTACCGAGACCCAATACATTGCCGACCAGTCCGACGAAGCGAAGGACCGCTTCGTGTTCACCTATACCGTCACCATACGCAACCGCGGCGCCATCCCGGCGCAGTTGATCAGCCGCCACTGGATTATCACCGATGGGCGCAACCAGGTGCAGGAAGTGCGCGGCCTGGGCGTGGTCGGAGCGCAGCCGCTGCTGAAGCCGGGGGAGAACTTCGAGTACACCAGCGGCACCGCCCTCGCCGCACCGGTCGGCACCATGCACGGCAGCTACCAGATGGTGGCCGAGGATGGCACCCACTTCAGCGCAGAAATACCGGAATTCACGCTGTCCGTGCCGCGGGTACTGCACTAGGTGCAATGTGTCGCCGCGAAGGAGCCCCTCTTGGACCGGTCTTCGGCATGGGCGCTGGTCGGGGCGAGGGCGCCCCTCCCACAGGCGCTGATCGGGGCGGGGGCGCCCCTCCTACAGGCGCTGATCGGGGCGGGGGCGCCCCTCCTACTTGGGTCCGCTACCGTCCTTGTTATCCGTTCGCGGCCAGGTCCACCAGACGATGAACAAGAGCAGCCCCACGGCCACGCCCGCTTCGAGGATCAAAATCCACATACCTTGCCCGTACTCCGTTCGCCGGCGATCGTCGGTGATTGCTCGCATCATAGACCAAGGCCGGGTACTGGTCGCCGCGGGACTGCTCGTTTTCGTCGCAGCCTGCGCGGTCCAGCCCCCGGCCGCGACCACCACGGGGCAGGCGTGCCCCGCGGCCGCGCCCTGCCTCCCCTGCCCGGTTTGCCCCGCGATCGCCCCCGAGCCGCCGAAGGTGAAGACCCTGGAAGCGGTGAACTGGTCGGACGTGTCCGGATGGACGGAGGAGGACCCCGGCGCGGCGTGGAACGCCTTTCGGCGCAGCTGCGCCCGGATCAAGGCGCAAGCGGCCTGGCGCGAGAGCTGCGCGCTCGCCGAGCGCCTTCCCGCGGGGGCGTCGGTGCGCGCCTTCTTCGAAACCCATTTTCTGCCCTACCGGGTGGCCAATGCCGACGGCAGCGTGCTGGGCCTCGCCACCGGCTACTACGAACCGCTGTTGCGCGGCAGCCGCCGCAAGGAGGGGCCTTACCGCTATCCGCTCTATGCCGCCCCCGAGGATCTGCTGATTATCGATCTGGCCGAGATCAACCCCGAATTGAAACACCTGCGCCTGCGCGGGCGGCTGGATGGCCGGCGCGTGGTTCCGTATTACCCGCGCGCCGAGATCGAGCGCGGGCTGGCCGCCCTGACTGGCAAGGAATTGCTCTGGGTGGACGACCCGGTGGATCTGTTCTTCCTGCAAATCCAGGGCTCGGGCCGGGTTCGACTGGCCTCGGGCGAACTGGTGCGCGTGGGATACGCGGACCAGAACGGCCAGCCTTATAAGTCGATCGGGCGCACTCTGGTCGAGCAGGGGGAATTGAAACTCGAGCAAGCCTCGATGCAGGGCATCAAGGCTTGGGGCGCGGCCAACCCGGCGAAGCTCGATGCGCTGCTAAAGCAGAATCCGAGCTACGTCTTCTTCCGCGAGCTGCCCGTCGCCGAAGGCGTTTCCGGCGCGAGTGGGCCGGTGACGATGGACGGCCCCGTGGGCGCCTTGGGAGTGGCGCTCACGCCCGAGCGCTCGATTGCCGTCGATCCGCGCCACGTCCCTTTGGGCGCTCCAGTGTTTCTCGCCACCACCTGGCCCAACAGCACGCAGCCGCTGGCGCGCCTGGTGCTGGCGCAGGACACCGGCGGCGCGATCCGCGGCGCGGTGCGCGCCGACTACTTCTGGGGTTTCGGCGAAGCCGCGGGCGCCCAGGCCGGGCGCATGCGCCAAAGCGCCAGGATGTGGGTGCTGCTGCCGCGCAACTATCCGCTGCCGAAATAAGGCCGACGAATCCCGGCCTTTATTTTGCGTTCTGGACCAGAAGCTTTTCGAGCTGCGCGGTCGAAATCGCGCCGGGAACGCGCTCGCCGTTGGCGAAAAAGATCGTCGGCGTGCCGGTGACGCGAAACTTGCGCCCCAGTTCCACGGTTTTCTCGACCGGCGTGTCGCAGCTCGCCGCCGCCGGAATCGTTCCGTTGAGCATCAGCTCGCTCCAGGCTTTGGCCTTGTCGGCCGAGCACCACACCGCCTTCGATTTATTGTGCGAATCCTGCGACAAAATCGGGTAAAGGAAAGTGTAAATGGTGACGTCGTCCACCTTGGCCAGATCTTTCTCGAAGCGTTTGCAGTAAGGACAATTGGGGTCGGAGAAAACGGCCAGGGTGCGCTTGCCGTTGCCGCGCACGGTCTTGACCGCGGTCTCCAGCGGCAGGTTTTCCCACCTGATGGCGCGCAATTCGCGCAGCCGCCTCTCGGTAATGTTCTGCATGTTCTTGGCGTCGATGATGGCGCCGCTGAAGATGTAGCTGATCTTCTCGTCGATGTAGAGGATTTCGCCGTCGATGCGCACTTCGTACAACCCAAGGTAAGGCGTCTTCGCGACCGCTTCGATCTTGGCGCCGGGCAGTTTGCTTTCGAGGGTGCGTTTGATGATCGCCTCGCTGGCGAGCTTGCCAGTGGGCTCGGCGGCCTGCGCCTGCGCCAGCATCGGGGCGAGGAGAACGAGTAGCGCGAAACGTTTCAACATGGTTTTCCCTTAATTGCTGCTTCAGCGCAGGGCGCGGCGGATAAGCAGATACTTTAGGACCGGCAGGGCATTGCTTAAGTTCAATCCGGCATTGCGCAATTCCGCCACGGCCCCGCCCGGCGCGGCAAACAGCCGTTGCAGTCCGTCGGTCACCCAGGCGAGCGCGAGTATATCTTCTGCACGGGCGCGCTCATAGCGCCGCAGCAGGCGAATGTCACCCGGATCGCGGAATAGTTCACGCTGCAGCAGCACCCGGGCCAGCGCCGCGGCATCGCCAAAGCCCAGGTTGACGCCCTGTCCCGCCAGAGGATGCAGCGCGTGGCCGGCGTCGCCGATGAGGGCGATGCGCGGCGCGACAAGGCGCGCGGCGCGCATCCTGGCAAGCGGGAACATCATCGGCGCCGACAGCAATTCGAGTTCCCCAAGAACGTCCAGGCCGGCAGCGGCCACGCGGGCGCACAGCGCTTCGGCCGGCAGGGCGAGCAGTTCCGCGGCGTGCGCGTCCTGCGTGGACCAGACGATGGACATGCGCTGCCCCGGCAGCGGCAGGTAAGCGAGCACGCCGTCTTCGCGGAACCACTGGTAGGCCGTGTTGTGGTGCGCTCCAGCGCAGGCGAAATTCGCCACCACGCCCATCTGCCCATAGGCCTTTTGCTCGACGGTGACGCCCGCGGCCAGGCGCACCCAGGAATGCGCACCATCCGCCGCGACCACCAGCCTGGCCCGAAGGATCCTGCCGCTCGCCAGGGTGAGTTCCGCCACCTCGTTGCGCCATTGCAGCGCCTCGCACCGGTCCGGACAGACGAGTTCGAGCTGGTGCTGGTGCTCCAGCCCCTGCCAGAGCACGGACTGCAGCCGGCGGCTTTCCACGATCCAGGCAAGTTCGGGCACACCCGATTCGTAGGCGGAAAATTGCAACAGCGCATCCGCGCGATCGCCGCGCACCCGCATTTCGTGCACCGCGCAGATGCGCTCGCGGGGAAGCCGTTTCCATGCGCCCAGACCGTCCAGGAATGCGGCGCTGCCCGGACTGATCGCATAGACGCGGCTGTCCCAGGAATCGGCGGCGGCGACTGGCGCCAGCGCCTCCACCAGAGCGAGCTTCAGCCCGCTGCCGCGCAGCGCCATGGCGAAGCTCGCGCCCACCAGTCCCGCGCCGATGATGACAATATCGAAGTCCACGGGGCGATTGTAAACGCAAAGGCCGCAAGGAAACGCGTACACCAGAAACAGGCAAGACCCGGCGCGTCGGCGCCGCGCGGCCCGGGACAGACCTCACCCAAGGCAAGAAATTTTTCCTTTCTGGATTCAGTCGGATAGCGCGCGAGCGCCTTGACAGACCCGGTGCTGCGCGAGGATAATCCGCGCCTTCGCCTGGCGAATTAGCTCAGCCGGTTAGAGCGACGGAATCATAATCCGCAGGTCCCGTGTTCGAATCACGGATTCGCCACCAATATCCATGCGGTTCCCCGTCAGGTGAACCGTTTTCGAAGTGGTCTTGCGGCGCCAAATTCACGCCATCCGATGTCAGGAAAAACCAATAAAAAAGGCGGCCCGGAAGCCGCCTTGATTCACTGCCTGTTGGATTTACTTCTTATGGCATTTGGCGCAATCGGCCGGCGCCTTGACGCTGAACGCTTTCTTGCCGTTGTGGCAGGCACCGCAGAACTTGCCTTCGTTCATGTCTTTCATGGTCAGCTTGTCGGTGCCCTTTTTCATTGCAAACAGCTTTGGCGCGGTATGGCAATCGGCGCATTTCGCGCCTTTGTCCGCGTGCACTTTGGCATCGAAGGTCACCTTGCCCAGGCTGCTGCCCGCGAACTCTATTTTCCCTGCCGGAACCGCCATGGCGCTGCCCATCGACAGCATCAGCGCCAGAAACACCGCCAATATTCCTCCGACTTTCATATGATTACCCCTTTTGTCAACGTTTAAGAAGACCCTAAGATCTCCCGAATATAAACGAACGCTTCGACAAGACGTTGACCAGGATCAAACAATTATCCGTCTATCCATTATGGCTTTTCTGCCAAAGGGCGCCCCGCTTGGGGGGCAGGCCAATTGAAAAGAACCGCGGACGGACAGCGCTGCGTCACGCCTTGAGCCGCCTTTTGAGTTCCCTGGCCAGCAACTCGATCTCCAGGGCCGCCACCGAACCCGCTGCAGGAAAACCGACCAGAGGGGTCTCGACGAAGGCGACGCGCTGGCCGATCTGCGCCGACATGAAAGGCACACCCGAATGCTCCAACTCCTCCCGGATCTGGGCCGAAACGGCGGTGCGCTGCGCCATGGTCAGGACGATCGCGTAGTGCAAGGGCGCGCGCTTGCGTTGCCTGCTCGCGGCGATCTCGCGCAGCGACTCCGCCGCCACCAGGGCCTCCCTCAGGTCGAACGGCGACGGCTTGCACGGTATGAGCACGAAGTCGGAGTGAATCAGCGCCACGACGTTCTTGCGTCGCCGGTAGCCCGCGGTGTCGATCACGACGCGGTCATACTCGGCCGCGAGTTTGGCGATGGTCTTGCCGATGCCCTTGCCGGTGTCCTCGAAAACAGGCACGTGCAGCACCTCCTGCCGGCAGACGGACAGGGATGCCTGCGGGTCCGCGTCGAGGAGCACGGTCTTCTTGCTCTGCGACCAATAGGCCGCGAGGCAGACGGCCAGGGTGGATTTTCCGCAGCCACCCTTGGTCGAATAAAGGGAAACGATCATTTCTTGTTCTTGCCGGTAGTCGGGGTGCGGCGGTCTTCCCGGGGAAGGCGCTTGCGCCAGGCAACAATTATCCCGCCCCCCCTTATGCCACCCAATATAGCCTACTACCAAGAGGTTCCGGATGAAAGCGCCCGCAAGGGGCGCGCCGGCCCTCATGGCTATAGCCGGGCCCCTCGTTTATAATCTCTTCCCTCGATTCACCAGTCTGGTGCGCCCCATGCGAAAGAAACTGCTCGCCCTGCTGCTTTGCGCCCTGGTCGTGCCGGCGGCCGCCCTGGCGCAACTGCGGCAGATCCCGGATTCCGCCAAGCGCGGCAGCATCGTCCACATTCGGGAGAGCAGCGTCGAAGTCGACGGCCAGCAAATGCGCCTGTCCGCCGGCGCGCAAATCCGCAGCCGGGACAATCTGTTCATCGTGCCGATGAGCCTGCCGCCTGGCGCGCTGGTGAAATACACCCTCGACGCCATGGGCCAGATACACCGGGTCTGGGTGCTCACCGACGAAGAAGCCGCCGCGCCCGACAAAAAGCCGCAGTGACATGGCGCAGAAGCTCTACATCAAGACCTTCGGCTGCCAGATGAACGAATACGACTCGGCGAAAATGACCGACGTGCTCGCCGCCGAAGGCATGGAAGCCACCGGCGATCCGGCGGAAGCCGACGTCATTGTGTTCAACACCTGCTCGGTGCGCGAAAAAGCGCAGGAAAAAGTGTTCCACGACCTGGGCAGGGTGAAACATCTGAAACAGGCGCGTCCCGGCCTGCTGATCGGCGTGGGCGGCTGTGTCGCCAGCCAGGAGGGCGCGGGCATTGTGGCGCGCGCGCCTTACGTCGACGTGGTATTCGGCCCGCAGACCCTGCACCGCCTGCCGGCCCTGATCGAAGCGCGCCGGCGCACCGGCAAGCCGCAAGTCGACATCTCCTTTCCCGAGATCGAGAAATTCGACCGGCTGCCGCCGGCGCGGACGGCGGGCGTCTCGGCCTTCGTCTCCGTCATGGAGGGCTGCAGCAAATACTGCAGCTTCTGCGTCGTGCCCTACACGCGCGGCGAAGAAGTCTCGCGGCCGTTCGGCGACGTGCTCGCCGAAGTGGCGGAACTGGCGCTGGCCGGGGTGAAGGAAGTCACCCTGCTCGGCCAGAACGTGAACGCGTATCGCGGCGCGATGGGCGCAATGCACGACAGCGCCGATTTTGCGCTGCTGCTGGAATACGTCGCCGACATCCCCGGCATCGAGCGCATCCGCTACACCACCTCGCATCCCAGGGAATTCACCCAGCGGCTGATCGACGCCTACGCCCTCACGCCCAAGCTGGCGAGCCACGTGCACCTGCCGCTGCAGTCGGGCTCGGACCGGGTACTCGCGGCGATGAAACGCGGCTACACCGCGCTGGAATACAAGTCGATCCTCCGCCGGCTGCGCGCCGCGCGCCCCGACATCGCGATTTCATCGGACTTCATCGTCGGTTTTCCCGGCGAAACCGAGCGCGATTTCGAAGCGACCATCAAGCTCGTCGCCGAAATCGGCTTCGACGATTCCTACTCCTTCCTCTACAGCCCGCGGCCGGGCACGCCGGCGGCGGAACTCGCCGACGACACGCCGCTGCAGGTAAAGCAGGAACGCCTGGCGCGATTGCAGGCGCAAATCGAGGCGCAGGCCAGCGCAATCAGCCATGCCATGGTCGGCAGCAGCCAGCGCGTTCTGGTCGAGGGCGCGGCCAAGAAAAATCCGGGCGAGCTATGCGGCCGCGCGAGCAGCAACCGCATGGTGAATTTTGCCGGCCCGCCCGAACTCATCGGCCGCATGGTCGACATCACCATCACCGCGGCGCTGACGCATTCCCTACGCGGCGAATGCCGCGTTCCACCTTCGGCCGGCGAATGCCGCGTTCCACCTTCGGCCGGCGAATGCCGCGTTCCACCTTCGGCCGGCGAAGTCCTCGCCACGCAATGACGCCGAAGCCCGTAGAAGTCACGCTGTCCCCGGTCGACAACCAGCGGCTCGCCACTTTGTGCGGCGCGTTCGACGAGAATCTGCGGCAGATCGAAATCGCGCTGGATATCACCATCTCGCGCCGCGGCGAGCGTTTCCTGCTTAAGGGTGCGCCGCGCCAGACCGCGCGCGGGGCAGAAGTGCTGGAGCGCTTCTACGTCCAGGCCAGACGCGGCCTCACCATCGACGACGTGCAGCTCGGCCTGGTGGAAGTCCGCCAGTCGAGCGCGGGTGCGGAAGCCCCGGCCCTGCTCACGCGCAAGCCCGATCTGCACGGACGCACCCCGCGCCAGGTCGAGTACATGAAGAACATCCTCGCGCACGACATTACCTTCGGCATCGGCCCGGCCGGCACCGGCAAGACTTACCTGGCGGTAGCCTGCGCGGTGGACGCGCTGGAGCGCGACGCGGTGAAGCGCATCGTGCTGGTGCGCCCGGCAGTCGAAGCGGGCGAGCGGCTCGGCTTTCTGCCGGGCGACCTGGCCGAAAAGGTCAATCCGTATCTGCGCCCGCTGCACGACGCGCTCTACGACCTGATGGGCTTCGACAAGGTGGGAAAAATGTTCGAGCGCGGCGCCATAGAGATCGCCCCGCTCGCCTACATGCGCGGGCGCACCCTCAACCACTCCTTCATCATCCTCGACGAGGCGCAGAACACCACACCCGAGCAGATGAAAATGTTCCTCACCCGCATCGGCTTCGGCAGCAAGGCGGTGGTCACCGGCGACGTCACCCAGATCGACCTGCCGCGCGGCAGCAAAAGCGGACTGATCGAGGCGCGCAGGATACTGGCCGAAGTGCGCGGCCTCGCCTTCACCTTGTTTCTGGCCGAAGACGTGGTGCGCCACCCGCTGGTGCAGCGCATCGTCAACGCCTATGAGCGCCACCAGAACGAAGCCTGAACGCACCGCGGTCGAACTGGCGCTGACACTGCAAAAAGCGGTGAACTCCCCCGGCCTGCCGTCCGAGGCCGGGCTGCGACGCTGGCTGGCCGCGGCTCTGGCGCAGAGCGCCGCGATCACCGTGCGCTTCGTCGGCGCCGCCGAGGGCCGCAGGCTCAACCGCGCCTACCGCGACCGCGACTACGCCACCAATGTGCTCAGCTTCGGCTACGGCAAGCCCCGGCGCGGCCAGGTGCTCGCGGGCGACATCGTCCTGTGCGCGCCGGTCGTGCGGCGCGAGGCGCGCGCGCAGGGCAAGGCGTTTTCAGCGCACGTCGCGCACCTGACGGTGCATGGCGCATTGCACCTGCAGGGACACGATCACCAAAGCCCCGGCGCCGCGGCCCGGATGGAGGCGCTGGAGAGGCGGATACTGGCGAAACTGGGGTTTGCGGACCCCTATGCCGGCGAAGCATGATGAAGAAGGCGTGATGGGTGGATAATGTCGCCCTGGCCCCGCGCCCCCGCCCGCACCCGTCACCGCTCAGCCATGGACATGGAAGAAAAAACGCATAAGCCCACATTGCTCGAACGCCTCTCGGCGCTGATCATGCGCGGGCCGGAGGACCGCGAGCAGCTGATCCGGTTGCTGCACTCGGCCTACGAGCGCAATCTGCTCGACTCCGAAGCGCTGTCGATGATCGAGGGCGTGCTGCAGGTGTCGGAGATGCAGGTGCGCGACATCATGGTCCCGCGCGCGCAGATGGACGTGGTCGACATCGGCGAGACGCCGGACAAGTTCATCCCGACGGTGATTTCGACCGCGCATTCGCGTTTCCCGGTCATCGACCGCGAGCGCGACAATGTGCTCGGCGTACTGCTCGCCAAGGACCTGCTGCACTACTATGCAGGCGAGGAGGAATTCGATGTGCGCGAGATGCTGCGGCCGGCGGTGTTCGTGCCCGAATCGAAACGCCTCAACGTGCTGCTGCGTGAATTCCGCGCCAGCCGCAACCACATGGCCATCGTGGTGGACGAATATGGCGGCGTCGCCGGCCTGGTGACCATCGAAGACGTGCTCGAGCAGATCGTCGGCGATATCGAGGATGAATACGACTTCGACGAAACCGAAGACAATATCCTGCCCGAGTCGAGCGGCCAGTACCGGGTCAAAGCGCAGACCGAGATCACCGATTTCAACGAGGAATTCCGCACCAGCTTCGGCGACGAGGAATACGACACCGTCGGCGGACTGGTGATCAGCCGCTTCGGCCGCGTGCCCAAGCGCGGCGAAAGCATCGTCATCGACGGCTTCAGGTTCCAGGTCATGCGCGCCGACAGCCGTTGCCTGCACACCCTGCTGGTGCAAAAGCCGCGCGATCAATGAATTCCGCCGCCGCGGGATCGACGAGTCCCGGCGCCGCGGGATCGAAGTATTCCGGCGTCCTGAAACCCGCCCCCGCCGCACTCGCCGCGTTCCTGCTCGGCGCGGCCACCGTGCTGGGTTTCGCGCCCTTTGGACTCGCGCCCGTGCCGATTTTCACCGCCGCCGGCCTGCTCTGGCTGTGGCAGGGGATAAGCGTGCCGCGCCGCGCGGCCGCGGCGGGCTTCGCCTTCGGGCTGGGCCTGTTTCTGGCCGGCGTCAGCTGGGTCTATGTCAGCCTGCACCAGTTCGGCGCCATGCCGGCGCCGCTCGCCGCCATCGCCACCGGGCTGTTCTGCGCTTTTCTCGCCCTGTTTCCCGCCCTGGTCGCGTACCTGCAGGCGCGCACGGACCGCCCGGCCGCGATCAAGCAACTGCTGCTGATTCCCGCGCTATGGACGCTCGCCGAATGGCTGCGCGACTGGATTTTCACCGGCTTTCCCTGGCTGACGCTGGGCTATTCGCAGGCGACCTCGCCGCTCGACGGCTATGCGCCGCTCAGCGGCGTATTCGGCCTGTCCTGGCTGGTATGGCTGTGCGCCGCGCTGCTCCTTGCGCTTGCGCGCGCCGGTGGCCGCAGCGCGGCGCTCGCCGGCTTGGCCCTCGTCTTCGGCGTGGGCTACGGCCTGAAACAGCTTGAATGGACCCGGGCGCAAGGCGCGCCTATTACGGTGAGCCTGGTGCAGGGGAACATCCCACAAGAGCTGAAATGGGACGAAGCGCGCTTCGCCGCCACCGTGCAGTTGTACCGGCGCATGACGGAGGGGTCGGCCGCGCAACTCACCATCCTCCCGGAAACCGCCATCCCGCGTTTTTTCGACCTGCTCGATCCGCAACTGCTGCGCGCCCTCGCCCAGGGCGCGCGCAGCCGCGGCGGCGATCTGATCATCGGCCTGCCGGTGCGCGATGGCCCCGGGCGCTTTTACAACAGCGTGATCAGCCTGGGCGCCTCGCCCAGCCAGCGCTACGACAAGATTCATCTGGTTCCGTTCGGGGAATTCATCCCTCCCGGTTTCGGCTGGATCCTCTCCGTGCTGCACATTCCGCTCACCGATTTCTCGCGCGGCGCTCTCACGCAGGCGCCGCTTGCGCTTGCCGGACAAAAAATCGCGGTCAACATCTGCTACGAGGATGCGTTCGGCGAAGAAATCATCCGCTTCCTGCCCGCGGCGACGCTGCTCGCGAATGTCAGCAACGTCGCCTGGTTCGGCGATTCGCTGGCGCCGCACCAGCATCTGCAGATCGCGCAGTTGCGCGCGCTCGAGACCGGCCGCACCATGCTGCGCGCGACCAACACCGGCATGACTGCCATCATCGACCATCACGGCAACATCGCCGCCGTCCTTCCGCCCTACACCCGGGGCACGCTCAACGGCAGCGCCCAGGGGCGCAGCGGCGCCACGCCCTATGTGCGCTGGGGCAACGCGCCGGTCGTCGCGCTCGCCCTCCTCGCCTGCGGCCTGCTCCTGCGGCGCCGTGGAAAGCCGGCGCTGCCGGCGTGATCGGATAACATGCCCCCTGCAACTCTGACCGCATCGGTCCTGCCGTTCTTCCTGAGCTCGTTCGCCTGGAATTTCGCGCTGGGCATGACCTATCCCCTGGTGCCCCTGTACGCCCACCACCTGGGCATGTCGGGCATGGGCATCGGCACCCTGGTTGCGCTGCCGGTGATCGTGCAGATCAGCTTCAACCTCATCGGCGGCGCCTATACCGACCAGGTGGGCGGACGCAAGCTGATGCTGGCCTCCTTCGTCCTCACCGCCAGCGCGGGCGCGGTGTACTTTTTCGCCGGCGGTTTCTGGCTGCTGCTGCTGGCGCAGCTCTTGATGGTGATGTCGCGCGCGATGTACTGGCCCGCCTCCTGGAGCCTGGGCAGCGAATTGCCCGGCGGGCGCAGCCTGCAGATGGGGCGGCTCAACGCCATCACCAACGTCGGGCAGATCATGGGCATGAGTGGCGCGGGCTTCTCCCTGCTGTGGTTCGGCTTCGGCCCGTCGTTTCTGCTGCTCGCGGCCATGGGCGCCCTCTCCTTCGCCCTCGGCCGCAAGCTGCCGCGAACGCCCAAGAACCCGGAGCGCAAGCCGCGGCGGCTGTTCTCCGGCTATACCCAGCTCGTGCGCCTGCGCGTGATTCCTTTCGCCATCATGTGCGCCTACATTTCGGCCCTGCCGTTTTCGCTCAGCTTCTCCTTCTACCCCATCCTGTTCGTCGAATACGGTTACGCCTCGGATGCAACCGGCACCATGCTCGCGCTGCGCGGCATCGGGTCCGCCCTGGCGGGTCTGGTGATCGCGCGCTACCTCGATTGCTCGGCGAAACTGGCCGTGCCTCTCGCCTGCGCCATTGCGACCGCTCTGTCGGTGGGCCTCATCGCCAGCACGCGCGAAGCCTGGATGATCGGCCTCATGATGATGGCGGTCGGCCTTGCCTCGGGCATCATGACGCTGTTCTTCCAGATGCTGATCAGCGAAATCAGCACCGTCGACAACCGCGGCTCGGCGCTGGCCCTGGGGGGCCTGGGCTGGGGACTGTCGCATTTTTCCACGCCCCTCGCCATGGGCTATCTCAAGGACCACCTGGGCATCCTGCCCGCGTTCACCATCCTCGGCGGTTTCGCTTTCGCATGGGGCCTCGCCCTCATCCCCATGTACCGCTGGGCATTTGCCGGACAGAGCGCGAAAGCGAAAGGCTAGGATACGGTTTGCGGACCTGCTGACGCGGATGCGGTCCCACGCCGCTCACATCGAGATCGACCCTTCGCGGAAGTCGGTCTTGTCCAGCCACACGTTGACGAGCACCGGCTTGCCGGCCGTGGCCGCGGCGCTCGCGCGCGCCAGCGCCGCGGGCACCTCGGCGTTTGTTCTCACCAGGATGCCCTCGGCGCCGAACCCCGCCGCCACTTCGTGATAGGCGCTGCGGGCGAGCACCGTGCCCACGTCGTCGTGCAACATCTTCACCTGCTCGCGCGCGATCTGCGTCCAGCCGGCGTCGTTGCCGACGACTGCGATCACCGGGATGCCATGGCGCGCGAAGGTGTCGAACTCGATCAGGCTGTAGCCGCAGGCGCCGTCGCCATAGATGATCCAGACTTCGCCCTCCGGACGGCACAGCGCGGCGCCGAGCGCGAAGCCCGCGCCTACGCCCAGCGTTCCGAACACGCCCGGATCGAGCCAGGAGAGCGGGCTGCGCGGATGGAGAATGTAAGAGGCGGTGGCGACGAAATCGCCGCCGTCGGCGACCATCACCGCGTTCTCCCCCGCTGCCTGTTCGAGCGCTCTGAAGAACGCGATCGGATTGACGTACTCGCCTTCCGGCCTCGCCTGTTCCTCGATTTCAGCCTCGCGCTTCAGTTCGCGCGTGCGCAGTTCCTCGACCCAGGAGGCCCAGCGGCGGCCTGCCTGCGCCAGCGGCGCGACCAGGCGCTCGAGCAGCACACCGGCATCGCCGATCGCGGCGATGTCCGGCCGCCGGTTCATGCGCGCATCCGCAGCGCTGCGGTTGGCGGCGATCAGCGTGGCGCTGCGCCGCACGTGGCGCCCGTAGTCGAGGCGAAAATCGCAGGGCACGCCCGCGAGCAGCACGCAATCGGATTCGCGCAGCGCCGCCCGGCGCTGATGGCGCATCTGCAGCAGGTGGTCGCGCCCGAGCAGGCCGCGCGCCATGCCCGACAGGTACACGGGAATGCCCAGTTGCGCGACCGCCGCGGCGATGCGCGGCGCCTCCGCCGCAATCGACAGTGCCTGGCTGCCGATCACCAGCAGCGGCCGCTCGGCACGCGCGAGGGCGGCGGCGGCGGCGGACACGCTGGCGGCAGTCGCGGCCGGCAGCGGAACTGCGCGCACCTGCGGCGCCGCCGCCTCGGCGCTGCCGGCAAACATCTTCGCCACATGCCGCCCGAGATAGAAACGCAGCAGCCGGTCGGGAATGCTCCTGCCCTTGCCGGCGGCGTCGGCGTACCACTGGCGGATGCTCGCCTCGTCGTACAACAGGTCGACCGGGCACTCGATGCACACCGGCCCCGGCACGCCCGCGCGTGCCACCGCGAACGCCTCTTCCACCGCCGGGCCCAGATCGCGCACGCGCCGGATCTTCCGGAACAGCTTGACGTGCGGCGCGATCAGCGGGCGCTGGTCGATGTCCTGCAGCGCGCCGCGGCCCTGCAGCGCAGTGGGCGCGGCGCCGCCGAACAGGATGAGCGGCGACTGCGCGAGCTGCGCATTTTTGAGCGCGGTGATCGTGTTGCTCAAGCCCGGACCCGCGGTGACCGCGGCGACGCCCGGCACGCCGGTCAGCCGCGCCACCGCATCGGCGGCATATACCGCGGTCGCCTCGTCGCGCACGTCGATGATGCGCATGCCGCGTGACTTGGATGCGGTGAGTATCGGCGAAATGTGTCCGCCGCACAGCGTGAACACGAAGCGCACGCCATGGGCCGCCAGCGCCGCGCCGACGCGGTCGCCGCCGTGAGCGATGAGGGTCTCCTTGTTCATCTATTTCTTCTCCCCGCCGGCATGGGCCGCGATGTGCTCCTGCACCAGCGATTTGTAGTCGATCTTGCCCACGCGCGTCTTCGGCAGCTCGGCGCGGAACTCGATTTCGCGCGCAGCAGCCAAGGACGGGTCTGGGTCATAGTGGCCTCGAACTTAAGCAACTGCCGGCGCTCGGTCGGCGCAGGTGTTTTTTCTGCGTTGCCATCCTACACCGGGCGCGGGCCGGTCGCTTGGCCGACGCAGCGCGGCGATGCAGACTGCAATGCAATTTGCCCGCGGTTGGCATATTATCGTGATGCACATCAACAGGCGCTGACCGTGGACAAGGAAAAAAGCGGCAATCTGGCAGGCGACTTGTGGGGCGGTCTGGCGGCCATGCTGGTGGCCTTGCCTTCAGCGATCGCCTTCGGCGTGACCATATTCTCGCCGCTGGGTGGCACGTACGCGGCGCAGGGCGCGATCGCCGGCATACTCGGGGTCACTGCCCTCGGCCTGATCGCAGGGGCCTTCGGCGGAACCAACCGACTGATCACCGCGCCCTGCGCGCCCGCTGCCGCAGTGCTGTCGGCGCTCGCCATCCAGTGGTCGCAAAACGGCATCGGCGCCGAATCCATCGTACTGATGCTGACGCTGATGGCCCTTGTATGCGGCCTGATCCAGGTGAGTTTCGGCGTCGTCGGCCTCGGACGCCTGATCAAGTACATGCCTTATCCGGTGGTCAGCGGCTACTTGAGCGGTGTCGGCGTCATTATCATCGTCAGCCAGATTCCGAAATTCCTCGGCGTGCCGAAGACCGCACATTTCTGGGAAGCGCTATTCTCGCCGTCCTTATGGCAGTTGCAGGGCGTCGCGGTCGGCGCGGTGACGGTGATCGTCATGGTCACTGCGCCGATGCTCACCAAGGCGGTCCCGGCCGCCATCCTCGCGCTCGCGGCCGGCGTTCTCGCCTACTTCGGCCTGGGCCTCGCGGATCCGGCGCTGTACACGCTGCCGGGAAACGCGTTGGTCGTGGGGCCCCTGGGCGGCGCGGGCGCCAGCTTCGGCGACGCGATCACCGGACGCTGGAAGGCGCTCGGAGACGTGGACTTCGCCCTGATCGGCCAACTGATGGTTCCGGCGGCGACGCTGGCCGTGCTCCTGTCGATCGATACGCTCAAGACCTGCGTCGTACTGGATGCGCTCACGCGTTCGCGCCACAACTCGAACCGGGAACTGATCGGACAGGGGCTCGGGAACGTGGCCGCCGCGTGCATCGGCGGTGTGCCGGGCGCCGGCCAGATGGGCGCCACACTGGTCAACATGTCGAGCGGCGCGCAGACGCGCATGTCCGGGCTGATCGAAGGCGCGCTGGCGCTGGTCGCGTTCCTCGTCCTCGGCACGCTCATCGCGTGGGTGCCGATCGCGGCGCTGTCCGGCATCCTGATCGTAATCGGCTTTCGCATGATCGACCGCAACAGCCTGCAACTGCTGAAGTCGCGCACCACCATTCTGGACTTCGTCGTGATCGCCGCAGTGGTGGTGGTCGCGCTCACGATCAGCCTGATCGCGGCATCGGGCGCCGGTATCGCTCTCGCCGTCATGCTGTTCATCCGCGAGCAGATCCGCGGCTCGATCGTGCGCAGCAAGTCCTTCGGCAACCAGATGTTTTCCAAGCGCGTGCGCCTGCCCGACGAAATGGCGATTCTGGAGCGCCGCGGCGACCAGACCGCGATCTTCGAGCTGCAGGGCAGCCTGTTCTTCGGCACCACCGACCAGTTGTATACGATCCTGGAACCCGAACTCAAGACGCGAAGCTACATCATCCTCGACATGCGGCGGGTGCAATCGGTCGACCTCACCGCGGTGCACATGATCGAGCAGATAGAGAGCACGCTCGCCGAACGCGGCGCGTTCCTCATCTTCAGCCACCTTCCGGAGAACGTCCCCAGCGGCCAGGACATGCGCCAGTACTTCGACCAGGTCGGCCTGGCGAAGTCCGAGCGGCGCATCCAGACCTTCGCCGAGCTCGACGAGGCGCTGGAGTGGGTCGAGGAGCGCGTCATCGAGGAAGAACATCTCGAGCGCATGCTGGAAAAGCCGCTCGAACTGCGCGAAATCGACGTCTTCCTCGGCCGCAAGGAGTCCACGCTCGCCGCGCTCGAGGCGTGCATGGAAAAACGCTCGTACAGGGCAGGGGAAAAGATATTCGCGCAAGGAGACGCCGGCGACGAAATGTTCCTGATCCGCCGCGGCGCGGTTCGCATCGTGCTGCCCCTCTCCGGCAAGCAGAGCCATCACCTGGCGACCTTCGGCCGCAGCGACTTTTTCGGCGAGATGGCTTTCCTCGACCCCGCGCCGCGTTCCGCCGACGCCCTGGCGTTTACCGACACCGACCTGTTCGTGCTCTCGCGCAAGCGCTTCGACACCCTCGCAGAAGAGCACAAGAGACTGGCGATCGGCCTGGTCCTGAGCGTCGCCCGGGTGCTGTCGATCCGCCTGCGCTACGCCAACGCGGAGTTGCGTGCGCTGCACATGTCCTGAGACGGGCCATCCCCACCCACCGTTTGGGGCTATCAATAACCGCGTTTACCGTACGGATGCGCTTTTCATCCGCACGGTAAACGCGGTTGGCGCGCGCGAGCGCGCAATGATCGTGCGCCCCCATCGACGGACCCTGGGCAACACATCGAACTGCAGTGATCGAACTTGCGCGGCCGGCGTCCCGTCCGCGCGGATCGCCGATTGCGCGCGGATGAAAAGCGTATCCGCACGCAATCGACAATCGTGCATGAAACCCCCAGGCCCGGTTTGGGCTTAATCGCGGCCGGCGTGCGCGAGCGCGCAACGCATACTGCGGGACAGCGGCTAGCGCGTCCTTCCCTTTTTCTTCTTCGGCGCCGCTTTCCCGATCTCGGTCTTGGAGAAATACCAGTCGGTGTATTCGTAACCGGCGCCCGCCCTGGCTTCCGCGTCCTTGGCCGTGAGCGGCGCGGGCACCATCACCTTGTCGCCGCGACACCAGCCCTCGGGGGTCGCAACGCCGTGCCGGTCGGTGGTCTGCAGGGCCTCGATCAGGCGCAAAAACTCCTCCACGGACCGGCCGTTGGTCATCGGGTAATAGACCATCGCCCGCACCTTGCCTTCCGGATCGATGAAGAACGCGGCGCGCACCGTCGAGGTGTCGCTCGCCCCGGGCTGGATCATGCCGTAGTCGTGCGCAACCCGCATCGACAGATCGTCGATGATGGGAAACGGAATTTCCACGCCGAATTTTTCCTTGATGCTGCGCATCCAGGCAAGATGCGAGTAGGTGCTGTCGACCGACAGCCCCAGCAGTTCGCAGCCGAGCTTGCGGAACCGGTCGTAGGCCCCGGCGAAGGCGAGGATTTCGGTGGTGCACACCGGCGTGAAATCCGCCGGATGCGAGAACAGGATCAGCCATTTTCCCCGGTAGTCCTGCAGCGAGCGCGGACCATGGGTGGTCCTGGCGGTAAAATCCGGCGCCGCTTCGTTGATGCGCGGAAATTTGGCGTTCCAGACATTTTCCATTGCTTTTCTCCTGTGCTGCGGAGTTGACCTCCTGGTTCAGTCCTGAAAGCGGGCGATGATCTCGGGCGGAATAACGCCTGCTTTCATCCCTTCCGGATCAGTCGGATCGCGCAGACCCCATACCCTCACTTCGCGCCCCTCGACGACGATATTACCGTTGTTGTGTATCCGATGCTCGACCACGAACACCTTGCTGCGCCATTCGCCGACCCAGCTCTCCACCGTGATCCGGTCGCCGAAGCGCGACGGCCCGCGGAAGCTGGCGCTGGCGTCGACCAGCGCCACGCCCGCCATGCGGTATTGCGGGAACATCTGCGCCCAGGGCAGGCCGCGGGAGCGGAACATCCTTTCGGTCGCGCGATCGAACCAGTCGAAGTAGCGCGGATAAAAGACGATCCTGGCCGGATCGCAATCGGCGAAGTCGACGATGATTTCGATGCGGGAAGGCGTCATTCAGGCAGCGATGAATTCGCGGATCAACCGGTTCAGCCGCTCGGGCTCATCGTGCATGACCCAGTGCGAGGCCCCGGGCAGGCGCTCGATGCGCAGATCCGGCACGCAGGCTTCCAGCCCGTCCAGGTTGCCCGGCAGCAGCGCGGTGTCGCGCATGCCCCACACCACCAGCGTCGGCACGCGCACGATGAAACCGGCGGGATCGAGCTGCAGGGCTTTGGCGCCGGGATCGTCCCCGGTCGGCGGGTATAGCGGCGACGCGCGGTAATAGTTCAGACTGCCGGTGAGCGCACCCGGCTGCGACCAGGCTTCGACATAGGCGGAGCGCTCCGCCGGATCGACCGCACCCCTGCCCCAGCCCTCCAGGGTCATTTTCGCCAGGCGCGCGTAGTTGTTCTCCGACAGCACGCGCTCGGCCTTGTCGCTCCTGAGCAGGTTCATGTACTGGCTCGCCTCGGCCTGAGCCGGGTTGTGCGCGAGCTCGCGCGCAAACATCACCGGATGCGGCGAATTGACGATGACGAGCTTGTGCAGGGTCTGCGGGTGCGCCGTGGCGTAGGCCCAGGCGACGGCGCCGCCCCAGTCGTGCGCCACCAGCACGAATTTCCCGCCGCCGAAGCGCGCCGCCAGCTGGCGCACATCCTCGACCAGGATGCGCGCCTTGTATTGCTTCACATCGGCGGGCCGGTCGGAAAGATTGAAGCCGCGCAGGTCGGGCGCCACGGCCAGATGATCGCGCCCGAATTCCTCCAGCTGCTTGTTCCAGCAATACCAGAATTCGGGAAAGCCGTGCAGGAACAGGATCAGCGGTCCCTGTCCGGCATGGGCGTAGTGCAGGCGCACGCCGTTGACGCTGGCGTAGTCGTACTGAATGGCATTCAAGTCGATGACCTCACTGCAGTGGATAGACTTCGATCGGCGCTTCCTTGCCCTTGGCCACCACCTCGCGCCGCGCACCGAGCGGGGTGCCGGGATCCAGCGCCAGGCGCACGGTCTCCGACACCAGGACTTCGCCACGGCCGGCCGCACCCTCGATGCGCTTGGCCGTATTCACCGTGTCGCCGATCACGTCGTACCCCATCATGCCGGCGCTGCCGAGCAGGCCCTCGACCACCGGCCCCGAATGCACGCCGATTCCCGCCATCAGCCCTGAGGGCGCCAGGGCCCTGCGCGCGCATTCGCGCAATTCCAGCGCGCACGCCGCCGCCTGCCGCGGCTCGGCGAACACGCCCAGAATTTCGTCGGCGGAGAATTTCAGTTTGATCACGCCGTGGCTGCGCAGCACCGGTTCCGCGGCGCCGTAATAGGCGTTCAAAGTCTGCACCACCGTCTCGGGTGTGCAGTGCTCCGCCCAGGCGGTGAAGCTGCGGATGTCCATGAACAGGACGGTGCGCTCGCGGCGCACCATCGACAGCGCCTCAGGATCCGCGATCACGCGTTCGAGCAGGTCCTTGCCGAGCAGCCATTCTGAATAGCGCTGAAGCTGGGTCGAGGTTTCGCGCAGCAGGCCGAGGTAGCCGTATTCGGACAAGGCGGCAAGCCCGACCGAAATGCCGAGGATCAGGGTGGCGAGCCCGATGAACACATGCACCCGGTCGGCGAAGAATGCCGCGACCGTGGACTGCGCGCCGCCCGAGAGAACTTCGAAAATCGCGTACATCGCGAACAGGATCGAGGCGCGAACCACGTTTTCCAGCACGACCAGCAGGCCGAAGCCGGCACCGGGCCCGGCGCGCATCCTAGCCGCCTGCAGCGCGCCGACGACGGCGGCAAAAATCCAATAGGCGATATGGTTCGGCATGGCAAAGAACTTGGCGCCTTCGAAACACGCCTCGATTGCGGTGTAGGCGGCCGGCCCGACCAAATTGCCGAGAAAGCGCCGCGGCCGGCTGGTGCGCTCCCAGCGCGTGAGCACCCAGGCCTGGAGCAGCGCGGCGCCGATCAGCGTATAAATATCCGGCGCGCGCAGCACGGCCGGACCCTCGAGCAGCAGTTCCAGCAGCAGATTGGCGATCGGGAACTGCCCGGTATTGCGGAACAGTTCCTGATCAAAGCGGCTGCGGAACGAACCCGCGATGCGCGAATCGAGCGCGGAGACCAGTGCGGCCGGACGTTTCGCGCTGCTCGCCTCGCTCATCGCGGTTTTCTCACCGCGCCGGTGCTCCAGCGCATTGGCGTTCAGTCGAACCTGGAAAAATCGGGTTTGCGCTTCTCGAAAAAAGCGGTGAAAGCCTCTTTCGCCTCGGGCGCGCCGAGGAGCTCGCCGTAATGCCCGATCTCCAGCTCCATCTGCTGCGCCATCGCCGCGGTGAAACTCCGCTTCATCAGTTGCTTGGTCAGGCGCATCGAGGCGGGCGGCTTCTGCGCCAATTTCTTCGCCTGCGCCAAAGCGGTCTCCAGCAGTACGTCTTCAGGCACCAGCGCAGTAACCAGGCCGATTTCCTTCGCCGTCTGCGCGCTGAATGGTTCACCCAGCAGCAGCAGCTCGGCTGCGCGCTGGTAGCCGACGAGCGCGGGCAGCAGCAGACTGGATGCGGCCTCGGGCACCAGCCCCAGGTTGACGAAAGGCAGCTGCAGGCGCGCGTTCGGCGCGGCGTACACCAGGTCGCAGTGCAACAGCATGGTCGTGCCTATGCCCACCGCCGCGCCCGCCACCGCGGCGACGATGGGCTTTTGCGCGCGGCTGATGCTGCGCAGAAACTGGAAAGCCGGCCGGTTTTCGTCGCGCGGACGGTTGTCGAGAAAATCCTGCAGATCGTTGCCAGCGGTAAACAAGTCGGACTTGCCATGGATCAGCACTACCCGCACCTTGCTGTCGCCTTCCGCCGCCGTCAGCGCATCGACCATGGACTGGTACATGGCCGCGGTGAGCGCGTTTTTCTTGTCCGGACGGTTGATCTCTATGCGCAGGATGCCATCGTTGGTTTCGGTGAGGATGTGGTTCATTCAGTCTCGCAGGAAAAGGGAAACCGGGGACAGACCACGGTTTCCGAAGCGGGCTCTGCGGCAGAAAACCGAGGTCTGTCCCCGGTTTCCCCGCATTACGCTGTCGGCAGTTTGTGGTCCTTGAAGTCCTCGCGCAGCTTGGTCTTCAGGAGTTTGCCCGTGGCGGTGTGCGGCAACTGCTCGACGAACGCCACGTCGTCGGGCATCCACCATTTCGCGATCTTGCCCTCGTAAAATTTGAGCAACTCCCCGCGCGTGACCGCGGCTCCCGGCTTTTTCACAACGATCAGCAGCGGCCGCTCGTCCCACTTGGGGTGATGGCAGCCGATCACCGCCGCCTCCGCCACCGCCGGATGGCCGACCGCGATGTTTTCCAGTTCGATGGTGCTGATCCATTCGCCGCCGGTCTTGATCACGTCCTTGGAGCGGTCGGTGATCTGCATGTAGCCGTCGGGGTCGATGGTGGCCACGTCGCCGGTCGGGAACCAGCCCCGGCCCTTGTCGTCCCGGCGCAAGGGGTCGCCCCCCTCGCCCTTGAAATAGCTGCTGGTGATCCACGGTCCGCGCACCAGCAGGTCGCCGAACACCTTGCCGTTCCAGGGCAGCTCCTTGCCCTCGCCATCGACAATTTTCATGTCCGCGCCGTAGATGTTGTGGCCCTGCTTGGCCTGGAGCGCGAGCTTTCGCTCTTGCGACAGGCCGAGCTGCTTGGCCTTGAACGTGCACACGGTGCCGAGCGGGCTCATTTCGGTCATGCCCCAGGCGTGCAGGACCTGCACCCCATACTCTTCCTGGAAGGTCTTGATCATGGCCGTGGGCGCGGCCGAGCCGCCGATCACCGTGCGGTTCATGGTGCTGAATTTGAGCTTGTTCTGTCCCATGAACTGGAGCAGCGCCAGCCACACCGTGGGCACACCCGCCGACACCGTCACCCGCTCCGCCTCGAACAGTTCGTACAGGTTCTTGCCGTCGAGCCCCACGCCGGGGAACACCAGCTTGGCGCCGACCATGGCGCAGCCGTAGGGCAGGCTCCAGGCGTTCGCATGGAACATCGGCACCACCGGCAGCATCACGTCGCGAGCCGAGATATTGAGCGCGTCGGGCAGTGCCGCCGCAAGCGCATGAATGACCGTGGACCGGTGCGAGTACAGCACGCCCTTTGGATTGCCGGTGGTGCCCGAGGTGTAGCACAGCGACGACGCGGTGTACTCGTCCAGCTCCGGCCATTCGTATTCACCGTTCTCGACGCCGACCAGTTCCTCGTAACAAAGCAGGTTGGGAAGATTGACCTTGGGCATGTGCGCCCGGTCGGTCATCGCGATCCAGCCTTTCACCCCCTTACACACGGGAGCGAGCTTCTCCACCAGCGGAGCGAAGGTGAGATCGAACAGCATGTAGCCGTCTTCCGCGTGGTTGACGATATAGACGAGCTGTTCCGCGAACAGGCGCGGATTGACGGTGTGCATCACCGCGCCCATGCCCGATATTCCGTAGAAGGCCTCGAAGTGGCGGTAACCGTTCCAGGCCAGGGTGCCGACGCGGTCGCCTTCTTTTACGCCCAGCCTGGCGAGCGCCTGCGCCAGCTGGCGCGCGCGTTTGTGCGCGTCGCGGTAGGTGTAGCGGTGCAGGGCGCCCGAGCCGTCCGCGGCCGGGCCCTCGACCGTGCGCGAAACGATCTCGGTATCGCCGTGGTGCCGGGAGGCGTGGGCGATCAGCGAAGAGATAAGCAGGGGAACATCCTGGATCAGGCCGCGCAGCATGATTGTTTCTCCAAAATATGCAGAAATTCTCGACAGAGCGCGAAGTTACATCTCCACCGAATCGGTGTCAATCGAGGCTGGGGCATGAACGCGCGGCAGCATATCCATGGACAGCCAGCGCCGGAAATGGCAGCATAGCGGGACAAATCCAAAACAAGCCGCCCGCGCGCGCTTCGCGCCGGCAACCCTCGTTCCACACGTAAAGGAGGTCGTCATGTCTCGCAAGCTGCTGCTTACTGCCGTTGCCGCGTTAGGACTGGCTTTCAACTCGGGCGCCTGGTCGCAGAACATCAAGATCGCCATCCTCGGTCCGATGGCCTTCGTTCAGGGCGAGAACCACTGGGCCGGCGCCGAAATGGCGCGCGACGAAATCAACAAGGCCGGCGGCATCTCGGTCGGCGGCGCCAAGCGCCAGATTGAAATCGTCAAGGTCGACACCAACGAAATCCAAAGCGTGCCCGATGCCACCAACGCCATCGAGCGCGCGATCACGCGCGACAAGGCGGATTTCCTCATCGGCGGCTTCCGCTCGGAAGCGGTGCTGGCGATGCAGGAAGTGGCGATGGACGCGAAGAAACTGTTTCTCGGCGCCGGCGCGGCCGATGCCAAACTGTGCGAAAACGTGACCAAGGACTACGAGCGCTACAAATACTGGTTCCGCGTCACGCCGACCAAGTCGGCCGACCTGGCGAAGACGGTGTTTACGGTCCTGGGTGCGGTCGGCGCCCAGATCCGCGCCGACCTGAAGAAAGACAAGCCAAAAGTGGCGATCCTGTCCGAAAAGGCGGCCTGGACCGAGGCGCTGGTCAAGGCGGCGCAGGCCAGTCTTCCCAAGATGAACATGGAAGTGGTGGGCACCTGGCAGCCTTCCCCGATCGCGACCGATGTCACCGCCGAACTCTCCGCGATCAAACGCAGCGGCGCCGACATCGTGTTCACCATCGTATCGGGTCCGATGGGCATCGTGCTGGGACGGCAGATGGGCGAACTGCAAATCCCCGCGGTCGCGTTCGGCATCAACGTCGAGGCGCAGAAGGACGGTTTCTGGCAGGCCACCGCCGGCAAGGGCAATTACGTTGCCACCCTGGATACGTTTGCCGAGGTGGAGACGACCCCGAAGACCATTGCCTTCGTGAAGGCGTTCAAGGACCGCTACAAGAGGGCGCCGACCTACAATGCCGCGACCTACGATGCGATTTATCTGCTCAAGGGGGCGATCGAGCAGACCGGCACCATCGACGCCAACAAGCTGATTCCGGTAATCGAGAAAACGGAGCATCACGGCGCCGCCTCGGTAGCCACCTGGGACAAGAGCCACGACCTGATCTGGGCGGTGGGCAAGACCTCCGGCATCGCGGTGCAGTGGCAGGACGGCCAGAAGGTGGCGTTCTGGCCGCCGCAAACCAAGGGCATGAAACCGTTCAAGATGCCCAAGCAGTAGCCAATCAGCTGCGCGGTCCCCCTCTGCCTGCGGGGCGGACGGGGAACCGGCCATGTTCCAGGACATCCTAATCAGCGGGCTGGTCAATAGCGGCGTATACGCGCTGCTCGCCCTGGGTTTTTCGCTCATTTTCGGCGTGGCGCGCATCGTCAACATTGCGCATACGGCCTTCTACATGCTCGCCGCCTACGCGCTCTACGGCATGCTGGTCGTCGGCGGGGTCCCGCTCGCGCTGGCGATTCCGCTGGCCGTGGCCGCGGTGGTGGCCCTGTCGCTCGTCTGCTACAAGCTGGTGATCGAGCCGGTGCGGCAGCACGAATCGGCGGTGCTGATCGCCACCATCGCGCTGGCGCTGATCTTCCAGGAAAGCCTGCTGGTCTCCTTCGGCGGACATTTCCTCGGCATTCCCAACGCGGTCGAAGGGGTAATTTCCATTATCGGCGTGCGCGTGTCTTATCAGCGCGTGATCATCCTGGCGGCGGTGGCGGTCACGCTGGTCGCGACCTGGTACCTGCTCAATCGCACGCGGCTCGGCCTGGCGATACGCGCCGCCGCCAATGACCAGGAAATCGCCAACCTCATGGGCATGAACGTCAATCGCGTGGCCATGTACACCGTGGGCATCTCCGTGGCCTTGGCCGCCATCGCCGGCGTGGTGGTCGCGCCGGTGTTCGTGGTCGATCCGCTGATGTGGCTGGCGCCGCTGGTGACCATGCTCGCGATCGTGGTGCTGGGCGGCCTGGGCAGCCTCAAGGGCAGCCTGATCGGCGCTTTCATCATCGGCTATGTCGAAGCGATCACCGTGTTCGCGGTGCCGTCGGGTTCCTACCTCAAGGGCGCGGTGGCGCTGTCGATCATGATCGTGGTGCTGCTGCTCCGGCCCGAAGGCCTGTTCGGCGTCGTGTTCGAGGAGGAACGGTGAAAGGACTGCTCGCCTTGCCGCAATGGCTGTGGGCGCAATTGCGGCACGAGGTGCTGGTGCTCCCGAGCCGCAGCTTCGTGCTCGTCGCCACCGTCGCGCTGCTGCTGTTGCCGTTTGCGTACGACGATCCTTACGTGCTGCGCATCGTCACCATGACGGCGATATTCGCGATTTTCGCAGCGAGCTGGGATCTGCTCGCCGGTTTTACCGGCCAGGTGAATTTCGGCCATGCGCTGTTCTTCGGCGTCGGCGCCTACACCTCGGCGCTGCTGTCGCACCACCTGGGCTGGGTTCCCTGGCTCACCGTGCCTCTGGGTTCCGCCTTGGCCATGCTGGCGGGCTTCCTCGTCGGCATTCCCTGCCTGCGCCTGCGCGGCTCGTATCTGTCGCTGGCGACGCTTGCGTTTCCTCTGATCCTGACCGGGGTGCTGTTTGCGTTTCCCGATTTTTCCGGCGGCGAGCTGGGCGTATCCGGGCTAAAGCGTATTATGAATGGGACGGTAGGCAACTACTATGTGGCCGTGGTGCTGATGCTGCTGCTGTGCTTCGGCATGTGGAAAATCGCCGATTCCAACACCGGCCTGATCTTTCACGCCATCCGCGAGGACGAAGTGGCCTGCCGCGCCTCGGGCATCAATACGACGCGCTATAAGCTGCTCGCCTTCGCGCTGTCGGGATTGTTCGCCGGCCTTTCCGGTGCGCTGTTCGCGCACTTCATGCGCGTCGCCGGTCCGTCTTCGCTCGAGGTGGCGCTGTCGTTTCAGGTCGTGATCTGGGGCATATTCGGCGGCATCGCCACCATCTACGGCCCGGTGCTGGCCGTGTTCCTGCTGTATCCGCTCACCGAAATCCTGGCCAATATCGATATTTTCAAGGAAATCCGCCTGCTGATCTTCGCGGTGATCGTGCTGCTCGTGCTGCTGTTCATGCCCCAGGGACTCACGCCCTGGATCCGCGACAAGATCGAGCGGGTGTGCCCGCGCTGCAAGAACCGCAACGTATTCACGCGGCACCAGTGCCGGCTGTGCAGCGCGGAGCTGCGCTAGATCGAAACCTCGAATACCGCCACGTGCCGATCTGTCGAGGTATCTTTAAGCTCGCCTAGCGTTCACCAAGACGTTGCCACGAAGTCGTACGCGCTATACTAGTGTCTCACGCGGAGGCCATATCATGAAACGAATTAGTTTCACCTATTGGCGGGACGGGAAGTTCTACATCGGCTTTCTTAATCAATATCCTGACTACCAGACGCAGGCCACGACCAAGCGCGAATTGACGGAGAACTTGAAAGGCCTCCTAGAAGATATCGAAGCTCGCGAAGTACCCTATATCCGCAAAGTGGAAGAACTCTTGGTCGCGTAAATGAAAAGACGCGAACTGATCAAGACGCTCGAAAGCATGGGCTGCACTCTGGTTCGCCACGGCGGTCGACACGATTGGTATACCAACCGGAGCACAAAGCAATCTCAGCCCGTGCCCCGGCATAACGAGATCAATGAGTATTTGGCTAAGTTCATCATAAAGAAGCTGGCAGGCGACTAACCTGTAACGCCGACTGGTTCCGCAACCGCAACACTGCGGAATTGCTTGGCATCTGGGACTCCGTTCTCAACCCAGATTTTAATTATGGCGAATTCGCCATAAATGGTGCATAAAACGGCCGATAATCGACCGGTTAAATCCTGAAATCGACCGACGTTTCATCGGGATCGACCGATACACCTTCCTCTCCGGCTACATCGAGACCTGGGGACGCGGCATCTGCAAAACAGAACCCGTCGCGCAAAATCGGGAGATCGCGCAATTCCGCGACGTACTCCACTACCGTTACCTCGGTGATCGGGCGAACGCGAACTACAGCCCGAGATACCCCGCGCGCAGGGATTCGTCCGCCATCAACTGCTTGCCCGAGCCCTCGGCGATGATCTTGCCCTGCGACAGCACGTAATTGCGGTCGGCCATCTGGAACACCGTGCCTACTTCCTGCTCCACCAGCAGCACCGGAATGCCGCTTTGGTGAATGCTCTGGATGGCGGCGAACAACTCCTGGCGGATTTTCGGCGCCAGGCCCAGCGACGGTTCGTCGATGCACAACAGTTTGGCCTTGAACATGAGCGCGCGCGCCGTCGCGAGCATCTGCTGTTCGCCGCCGGAGAGGGTGCCCGCGACCTGATTCGACCTTTCCTTCAGCCGCGGGAACAGCTGGTAGCAGCGCTCCAGGTTCTGGTCCAGTTCCGTCTTGCCCGCCGCAAGATAGCCGCCGGCGAGCAGGTTTTCCACCACCGTGAGTTCCCGGAACGGGCGCCGCCGCTCCGGGCACAGCACCAGTCCGCGCCGGCGAATCTCGTGCGCGGGCATGGCCTCGATCGATTCGCCGTCGAATCGGATTGAGCCCTCGACCACGATATCCCCGGTGGTGCCGCGCTTGGTCTGCGCTTCCCACTGCACCAGGCCGGAGAGGGCGCGCAGCATGGTGGACTTGCCGGCGCCATTGGGGCCCACCACGCCCACCAGTTCGCCTTCGTTGACGACGATCGACAAAGCATTGAGCAGTTGCGCCTTGTCGTAGCGCACCGACAGCGCGGATACTTCAAGCAGCGGCATGCTCGGTCCCCAGGTAGGCTTCGATCACGCGCGGGTCTTTCACCACTTCGGCCGGCGGGCCGTCGGCGATTTTCTCGCCGTAATCGATGACGATGACGCGATCGGCGATGGACATCAGCTCCTTGAGCTTGTGTTCGATCATGAGCACCGCCGGACCCTCCGAATGCAGTCGTCCGAAGCGTCCGCCCTTGTGCAGGCGCCGGATCGACTTCACCAGCAATTCGGACTCGGTCGGGCTCAATCCCCCGAGCGGTTCGTCCAGCAGCAGCAACTCGGGCTCGGAGGCGATCGCGCGCGCCACTTCGAGGCGCTTCAGGTCTCCCTGGGACAGGGCCGAGGCCGGCTCCAGCGCCAGGTCGGAGATGCCGACGAATTCGAGCGCGTCCATGGCCTTCGCCTCGATGCGCTTCACCCACTCGCCGCGGTGCTGCGAGCGCGGGTTGAGGCAGGGCACCATCACGTTGGCGATGATCGGCAGATGGCGGAACGGGCGCGTGTTCTGAAACGTGCCGGCGATGCCGCGGTTGACCACGTCCCAGGGCTTGAGGCCGGTAACGTCCTCGCCGTTGAAGACGATGCTGCCCGAATCGGGCCTGAGTATCTTGGTGATCAGGCGCAGCAGCGTCGTCTTGCCCGCGCCATTGGGGCCGATGATGCCTAAAATCTCGTCGCGGCGCAGTTCGAACGAGACATTGTTGACCGCGACCAGCCCGCCGAAACGCTTGGTCAGGTTCTCGACGCGGAAAAACGGGGCGCTCACGCTCAGGCGCTCTCAGCTCGCATGTTCGTCGCGCAACTCGCGCCGCGACACCTTGCCCACGTCGGTCTTGGGCAGCTCGCCGCGGAACTCGATGATGTGCGGCACCTTGTAGCCGGCCAGGTTTTCCCGGCAATAGGCGAGCACGTCCTCTTCCGACAGTTTGCCGCGCGCTTCGGGCTGCAGCACCACGATCGCCTTGATTTTCTGCCCGACCGCGGGATCGGGCACGCCGATCACGCCCGCCGCCTTGATGTTCGCGTGCGCGTAGAGCACGTCCTCGATATCCTTGGCGAACACCGAGTAGCCCTTGTACTTGATCAGGTCCTTGCTGCGGTCGAAGAAATGGAAATAGCCCTCTTCGTCCATGCGCACGATGTCGCCGGTGCGCATCCAGCGCTCGCCGTCGATGTCGAGGAACACCTTGGCCGATTCCTCCGGCTTCCCCCAGTAGCCGAGCATGACGTTGGGCCCCTTGAGGATCAGCTCGCCCGTCTCCCCCACCGGGACGAAGGCGCTGCCCTCCGGCTCGACCACCGCCGCCATCATGTTCGGGATCGGCACGCCGAAGGAGCCGGGCTTGGGACGGTTGAGCGGGTTGACGTGGCTCGCGGCGCAGGTCTCGGACAGGCCGTAGCCCTCGATGATCGACGATCCGGTGCGCTTGGTCCAGTCGCTCATGGTCGATTCGTGCAGAGTATCGGCGCCGGAGAGCACCATTTTCAACCGCTTCCAATTGACCTTGTTGGTGTCCTTGTGGTCCTTGAGATACTCGTACAGCGTCGGCACCCCGTAGAACACGGTGGCCTTGTATTTTTCCATCGCCTCGAGGATGCCCTCGGTGTCGGGCGTGGTGAACAGCACCAGGGTGTGGCCCTGCGTCAGGCCATTCAGCATCAGCACCACCTGGCCATAGATGTGGAAGAACGGCAGGAAGGCGATGATCACCTCCCTGCCTTCGACGAAACCCGGAAAAGCGGCCTGGCCCGAGATCTGCGCCGCGATCAGGCTGTAATGCGTCAGCATCACGCCCTTGGGGTTGCCGGTGGTGCCGCCGGTATAAGGCAGGGCGGCGATGTCCACCCTGGGGTCGATGCTGACGACAGGCAGGCTCGCCGGTGCCCGCGCGAGCAGGTCCTGGAACTGATGCACGTTGCCGCGCTTGGGGATGTTCGGCGCACCGATCTTGATGTCGCCGAAGATCTTGCCGAGGAAGGTCTTGCCGAGGAATTTCTTCAGCCCCGGCAGGTATTCGCTCACGCTGGTGACGATCACGTGGTCCAGCGCCGCGCCCGATTTCTCCACCTTGTCGAACAGGATGTCCTGGCAGACGACGACGCGCGCGCCGCTGTTCTCCAGCTGGAACTTGACTTCGTGGCTGGTGTACACCGGGCTGATCGGTGTGACGGTGCAGCCGAGCTTGAGCGCAGCGAAATAAGCGATGACGAACTGCGGGCTGTTGAGCAGGTACAGGCCGACCCGGTCGCCTTTTTTCAGTCCGAGGCCGGCGAGCGCGCCGGCGAGACGGTCGGTATGGTCGCGCAATTCGCGGAAACCGATCTCGCGCCCGTAGAACACCATCGCCGCCTTGGCGCCGAACTTGGCCGTCGCGTCGTCGAAGGCCTGCGGCACCGATTTGAGCGGCACCGCGAGGTCGGAGGGCACGCCGGGCTCGTAGAATTTCAGCCAAGGCCGGGAAAGGTAGGCCGACTTGGGATCCATAGGCTCCTCGGGCAGGTGGTGTGCGCTCCGGCAGCGGACGCGGAGCGTCATTATCGAATTTGCGCCCATACTGCCATGCGCCCTGCCCGCGGGCAAGTGCAAGCGCAATTCGCCCGGGGACGCCGGGGATGATTGATCTGGGTCGAAACATCCGGTAATCTGGGGGGCGGTACTTGTCACTCGCCCGGCTTTCACCGTCTTGGGTATGCGGCGGCGCGCGGCAAGCGGGCAGCAACAAATCCAGCAGTAAGTGGTAACCGCCTCCTTTCCGGGGGCTCCATCTAAGGAGGATGTATGTTCAAATTAAAGAGCGCCCCTCAGGCTCTGTTTCTGGCTTCGGCCCTGCTTGCCGGTTCGGCTTACGCGCAAACGGTCAAGATCGCCTACATCGACCCACTCTCGGGGGCGTTCGCCAACGTCGGCGAGGCCGGACTGAAGCAGTTCCAATTCATCGCCGACGACATCAACAAGCGCAATCTCACCGGCGGCCCGAAGCTGGAAATCGTCGGCTTCGACAACAAGATCAGCCCGCAGGAAAGCCTGAACGTGCTGAAGAAGGTGATCGACCAGGGCATCCGCGTCATCACCCAGGGCAACGGCTCCTCCGTCGCCGGCGTGCTGATCGACGCGGTCAACAAGCACAACGCGCGCAACCCGGACAAGCCCATCCTCTATCTGAACTATGCCGCGGTGGATCCCGATTTCACCAACTCCAAGTGCAGCTTCTGGCATTTCCGCTTCGACGCCAACAGCGACATGAAAATGGAGGCGCTGACCGCCTACATGGCGAAGGATCCCAAGATCAAGAGCGTGTACCTGATCAACCAGAACTATTCGTTCGGTCAAGCGGTGACCCGCGCCGCGAAAGAGTATCTGGCGCGCAAGCGTCCCGACATCAAGATCGTCGGCGACGACCTGCACCCGATCGGGCAGGTGAAGGACTTCGCCCCCTACGTCGCCAAGATCAAGGCCTCGAAGGCCGATGTCGTGATCACCGGCAACTGGGGCAACGACATGTCGCTGTTGATCAGGGCGGCCAAGGATGCCGGCATGGAAACGCCGTTCTATACCTATTACGGCGGCGGCCTGGGAACGTTGCCGGCGATGGGCGACGCGGGCGACGGCAAGGTGAAACAGATCACCGAATGGCACATGAACATCGTGCCCAACAAGACGGAGAAGTTCGCCAACGCGTTCAACGCGAAATACGGCGGGCCGCCCCAGCATCTGACCTTCTACTATCTGCGCGTCAACAACCAGATGTACATGCTCGCCGACGCGATCAAACAGGCAAAATCGATCGATCCCAAGGCGATCGCGCTCAAGCTCGAAGGCATGAAGTGGCAGTCCGACACCGGCGAGGTCGAGATGCGCGCCACCGACCACCAGTTGATCCAGCCGTTGTACATCTCCACCGTGCACAAGGCCTACCACGATCCGAAAAATCCGAAGACGGCCAAGTTCAAGGGCACGGACAAGGAGGTCAAGTACGATCTGGAAGACAGCGGCTACGGCTTCAAGACGGACGCGCGCATCGAAGGCTACGTAACCGCGCAACCGACTTCGTGCCAGATGAAGCGCCCCTGAGCGATTCGTCCACGCTTTCGCTGCGAACACGGCCGGGCGTAATTGCCCGGCCGCTGTTTGCGCGGCTTTCTGAGTCCAGGTGCCCGAGCCCCGCGCGATGGAATTCTTCCTGATTTCGCTGTTGAACAGCCTCTCCTACGGTTTGCTGCTGTTCATGCTGTCCTCGGGGCTGACGATCATTTTCAGCATGATGGGCGTGCTCAACTTCGCGCACGCGAGTTTCTACATGATCGGCGCCTACTTCGCCTATCAGATCAGCGCTTACGTCGGATTCTGGCCGGCGCTCGCGGTCGCGCCGCTGCTGGTGGGCGCGGTCGGCATGGCGGTCGAGCGCTACGGCCTGCGCACCGTGCACAAGTACGGCCACGTGGCCGAACTGCTGTTTACCTTCGGTCTTGCCTACCTGATCGAAGAGGCGGTGCACTTGGTCTGGGGCCGCTCCTCGGTTCCCTATGCGGTGCCGCCGTCCCTAGGCGGCGCGGCCTTCACCCTGTTTTCCACCGACTACCCGATTTACCGCGTCTTCATGATGGCGATTTCGGTGGGCATGCTGATCGGCATCTATCTCACGCTCACGCGCAGCCGCATCGGCCTCGTGATCCAGGCGGCCCTCACCCATCCGCAGACGGTGGAGACCCTCGGGCACAACGTACCGCGCGTGTTCATGCTGGTGTTCGGCGGCGGCTCGGCCCTTGCCGGTCTGGCCGGGGTGATCGGCGGCAACGCCTTCATCACCGAGCCCGGCATGGCACAGGCAGTCGGCCCCATCGTTTTCGTGGTGGTGGTGGTGGGCGGCATGGGTTCGCTCGCCGGCGCGTTCCTGGCGTCGCTGCTGATCGGAATATTGCAGACCTTCTCGGTCGCGCTCGATTATTCGTTTGTCGACCTGTTTTCCCGCCTCGGCATCGCCATCGGGCCGGATACGCCGCTCGCGTCGCTGTGGGATCTCACCATTTCGCAAACGGCGCCGGTGCTGCCCTATCTGCTGATGGTATTGATGCTGATTTTCCGGCCGCGCGGTATCATGGGAACGCGCGAGGGCTAGGGCGGGAACGGGGGCATCGCGCGGCGCACCGATGGCACGGATCAAATACCAACCAATCAATCTCGGGCGCTGGCTCGTCTGGGGCGGCACGGCGCTGCTGATGATCGCGCTGCCGCTGATTCTCACCGCAGGCTTCACGCTGACGCTGCTTTCCCAGATCGGCGTCGGCATCATCTTCGCGCTGTCCTACAACATGCTGCTCGGCCAGGGCGGCATGCTCTCTTTCGGACACGCGGTGTACTCCGGCCTGGGCGCGTATTTCACCGTGCACGCGATCAACCTGATCGGCAAGGGCGGCTTCTATTTCCCGATCACGCTCATGCCGCTGATCGGCGGCGTCGCCGGCATGGTCTTCGGCGTCATTTTCGGCTATGTCACCACCAAGAAATCGGGCACCACCTTCGCCATGATCTCGCTCGGCATCGGCGAAATGGTGTTCGCCTGCTCGCTCATGTTTCCGGGATTCTTCGGCGGCGAAGCCGGCGTTTCCACCAATCGCGTCATCGGCACGGCGTTTCTCGGCATTACCTACGGACCGTCGCTCCAGGTCTACTACCTGATCGTCGCCTGGGCGCTCGCTTGCATGGCGGCGATGTTCGCCTGGACGCAGACGCCGCTCGGGCGCATGGCGAACGCGGTGCGCGACAATCCGGAACGCGCCGAGTTCGTCGGCTACGACACGCACATGGTGCGCTTTCTCACCTTGGTGCTGTCGAGCTTTTTCGCCGGCATCGCGGGCGGGCTCTCTTGCATCAACTACGAGATCGTCACCGCGGAGAACGTCGGCGCGTTGCGCTCGGCCGGGGTGCTGATGGCGACCTTTCTCGGCGGTGCCGGATTCTTTTTCGGACCGATCATCGGCAGCGTCGTGTTCTTCTTCATGGTGACCGCGGTCGGCGCCATCACCAAAGCCTGGGCGTTCTACCTCGGTCTGCTGTTTCTGCTGATGGTGCTGTACGCGCCGGGCGGATTCGCCAGCCTCATCGTCATGCATGTTCCCGTGATCAAGGCGCGCCTGATGCGCCGCCTGTGGCTGCCCTACGCCGCCGCCATCGCCACCGGAATGGTGCTGCTCAGCGGCGTGGTCGGCATGGTCGAAATCACCTATCACTATTCGCTCGAGGCGGACACAGCGCCGGAAATGGCGCTGTTCGGGTTGGCGTTCAAGGTCACCGACGGCGCCCCCTGGGCGGTCGCGTGCGCGCTGCTGCTCGGCGGCCTCGTCATCTCGCGCCTCGCCTGGCGCGCAGTCGGCCGCGCCTGGACCGAAATCGTTCATGCGTTGCAACAGCGCCAATCGACATGAACGCCGCGATCGAACTCAAGGGGGTGACCAAGAGCTTCGGCAATACGGCGATCATCCGCGGAGTCGATCTCGCGGTACCCAAAGGCGAGCGCCACGCGATCATCGGTCCCAACGGCGCGGGCAAGTCCACCCTGTTCAATCTGATCAGCGGGCGCTATCCGGTGTCGGGCGGCGATATCCTGCTCAACGGCGCAAGCATCGCCGGCCTGAAGCCGTTCGAAATCAACCGCAAGGGCCTGTCGCGCAGCTTCCAGGTGACCAACATTTTTCCGCGCATGTCGGTGTTCGAGAACCTGCGCTGTGCCGTGCTCTGGCCGCTCGGGTACAAATACTCGTTCTGGCACCGGCTGGGCGGGCTGAAGGACGCGAATGCGCGCGCCGAACAGATGATGGAGTCGATCGGGCTCAAGGGGCGGCGCGACACCTCCGCCGGCGTGCTCTCCTACGCCGAGCAACGGGCGCTGGAAATCGGCATCACCATCGCCGGCGGCGCCGAGGTGATCCTGCTCGATGAGCCTACCGCCGGCATGAGCCGCACGGAAACCGCGGACGCAGTGGAGCTGATACGCAAGGTGAGCCAGGGCAAAACTTTGATCATGGTCGAACACGACATGGGCGTGGTGTTCGATCTGGCGGACAAGATATCGGTACTGGTCTACGGCGAGGTTATCGCCAGCGACCGGCCGCAGATGATCCGCGGCAACCAGGCGGTGCAGGAAGCCTACCTCGGCACCGAGAGCCACTGACACTGCATATGCTCGAGATACGGGAACTGCACGCGTATTACGGCAAGAGCCACATCCTGCACGGCGTGCATTTGCGCGTCGGCCACGGGGAGATCGTCAGCCTGCTCGGACGCAATGGGGTCGGGCGCTCGACCACGATCAAGGCGATCATGGGCCAGGTCGACGCCGAAGGCTCGGTGATCTTCAAGAACGAGCAAATGCTCGGGCTCAAGGCCTACCAGATCGCGCACAAGGGCCTGGGCTACGTGCCCGAGAGCCGCGACATCTTTCCCACGCTCACGGTGGAGCAGAATCTGCTCCTTGGCATGAAAGGCTCAAAGCCGGACAAGGCAGCGCGCTGGAGCCTCGCCGACATGTACCGCCTGTTCCCGCGCCTCGAGGAGCGCGCGCGGGTCGAGGCCGGCATGATCTCCGGCGGCGAGCAGCAGATGCTGACGCTGTGCCGCACCCTGATGGGCGACCCCGACCTGATCATGATCGACGAACCCACCGAGGGCCTGGCGCCCAAAATCATCGAGCTGGTCGCCGAACTGTTCAACGAAATCAAGAACCGCGGCGTGTCGATCCTGCTGGTGGAGCAAAAGCTGGCGATCGCGCTCAATATTTCGCAGCGCCTGTACGTCATGGGCCACGGCCACATCGTGTTCGAGGGCACGCCGCAGGAGCTGCGCGAAAATAGTACAATTCGCAAGGAATGGCTCGAGGTGTGAGCGTCCAGTTCTGACCAGTTGAATCCACCGCAGGGAACGCAGGGTACGCGGAGCGCCTGACGCGCTTTCCTCCGTATCCTCCGCGCCTTTCGCGGTACGAGTTTTTTCTCGGGAGTTTCCATGAGCGCAAACTACGAAGTCAAAGGCAGTACCGCCGTCATCACCCTCGACAACCCGCCGGTCAACGGCCTCGGGCATGCAACCCGCTCGGGCATTTTCGACGGGCTCAAAAAGGCCCTCGCCGACAAGGCGGTCAAGGCCATCGTGATCACCGGCGCGGGCAGGGCCTTCTCCGGCGGCGCCGACATCAAGGAATTCAATTCGCCCAAGAGCTTCGCCGAACCGAATCTGCACACGGTCATCGCGGCGATCGAGGCGGCCGACAAGCCGGTGGTCGCCGCGGTGCATTCGGTGGCCATGGGCGGGGGCCTCGAGCTGGCGCTGGCCTGCCATTACCGCGTCGCGGCCCCGGGCGCGCAGATCGCGCTGCCGGAAGTGAAACTCGGCCTGCTGCCCGGCGCCGGCGGCACCCAGCGGCTGCCGCGCGTGGTCGGCGTGGAAACCGCGCTCAACATGATTGTTTCGGGCAATCCGGTGGCCTCCGAAAAACTCGCCGGCACCAGGCTGTTCGACCAGATGATCGAGGGCGACTTGATGGCGGGTGCCATTGCCTACGCCGGCAAAGTGGCCGATGCGCGGCCCCTGCCCAAGGTGCGCGACATCAAAGTCGACTATCCCAACCACGAGGCGTTCTTCCAGTTCGCGCGCAACACCGTGGGCGCGATGGCGAAGAATTTTCCGGCGCCGAAGAAATGCGTCGACTGCGTCGCCGCCTCCGTAAGCATGAAGTTCGATGATGGCCTGAAGTTCGAACGCGAAAATTTTCTCGCCTTGGTGCAAACCACGGAGAGCCGCGCGCTGCGCCATTTCTTTTTCGGCGAGCGCGCGGCCTCCAAAATACCCGACGTCCCGGAAGACACGCCGAAGCGCCCGATCAAGTCGGCCGCGATTATCGGCGCCGGCACCATGGGCGGCGGCATCGCCATGAACTTCGCCAACGCCGGCATCCCGGTCACCGTGCTGGAAATGAAGCAGGAGGCGCTGGACAAGGGCCTCGCGACGGTGCGCAGGAACTACGAAAACACGCTGAAGAAAGGCAAGCTCACGCGGGAGAAGTTCGACCAGCGCGTCGGCCTGATCAAGGGCACCCTGTCCTACAACGACATCAAGAATGCCGACATCGTGATCGAGGCGGTGTTCGAGGAAATGGGCGTGAAGGAGAAGGTGTTCAAGAAACTCGACGAGGTGATGAAGCCCGGCGCCATCCTCGCCTCGAACACCTCCACCCTGGACCTGAACAAGATCGCAGCGTTCACCAAGCGGCCGCAGGACGTGATCGGCACCCATTTTTTCAGTCCGGCCAACGTGATGAAGCTGCTGGAAATCGTGCGCGGCGCGAAGACCGGCAAGGACGTGCTCGCCACCACCATGGCGCTGTCGAAGAAAATCAGGAAGACCGGGGTGGTCTCGGGCGTATGCGACGGTTTCATCGGCAACCGCATGATCGAGCAGTATTCGCGCCAGGCCGGTTTCCTGCTCGAGGAGGGCTGCCTGCCCGAGCAGGTGGACAAAGCGATCGAGAAGCTCGGCTTCGCCATGGGCCCGTTCCGCATGGGCGATCTCGCCGGCAACGACATCGGCTGGGCGATACGCAAGCGCCGCTATGCCGAGCGCCCGGACATGAAGTATTCCAGGACCGCCGACCTGTTGTGCGAACTGGGCCGCTACGGCCAGAAAACCAGCGCCGGCTGGTACGACTACAAGCCGGGCGACCGCAAGCCCTATCCCTCGCAGCTCGTCAACGACATGATCGTCAAGCACTCCAGGGACATCGGCGTGGAGCGGCGCCGCGTCAGCGACCAGGAAATCGTCGAGCGCCTGGTGTACTCGATGGTCAACGAGGCCGCCTACATTCTCGAGGAAGGCATCGCGCAGCGCGCCTCCGACGTGGACATGGTGTATCTCACCGGTTACGGCTTCCCGCTGCATCGCGGCGGCCCGATGTTCTATGCCGACAGCGTCGGCCTGATGAACGTGGTCGCGGCGATGGAAAAATACGCCCAGGGCCGCCACGGCGAATTCTGGAAACCCGCGCCGCTGCTGGCGAAACTGGCCGCCGAAGGCAAGACCTTTAATTGATCCGCTGTATGCGCATAATTTGGAGAGCATCATGACCGACGCCGTTATCGTTTCCACCGCACGCACCGGCCTCGCCAAGTCCTGGCGCGGCGCCCTCAACATGACGCACGGCGCCACCATGGGCGGGCACGTGGTCAGGCACGCGATCGAGCGCGCCAGGCTCGACCCGGCGGAAATCGAGGACGTGCTCATGGGCTGCGCCACCCCCGAGGGCGCGACCGGCGCCAACATCGCGCGCCAGATCGCGCTCCGGGCCGGCTGCCCGGTGACCACCGCCGGCGCCACCGTGAACCGCTTCTGCTCCTCCGGCCTGCAGACCATCGCCATGGCGGCGCAGCGCATCATCGCCGGCGAGGCCGATATATTCGTTGCCGGCGGGCTGGAGGCGATCTCCTGCGTGCAGAACGAATCGAACCGGCACATGATCAACGAGGTGTGGCTGAAGCAGAACAAGCCCGAAATCTACTGGACCATGCTGCAAACCGCGGAACAGGTGGCCAAGCGCTACAAGATCCCGCGCGAAAAACAGGATGAATACGGCGCGCGCAGCCAGCAGCGCGCGGCCAAGGCGCAGGCCGAAGGCAAGTTCAATGATGAGATCGTGCCTTTCACCACCATCATGGGCGTGGCCGACAAGGACAGCGGCATGCTCCTGACCCGCGAAGTGACCCTCTCCAAGGATGAAGGCATTCGCGCCGACACCACCTACGAGGGCGTGTCCAAGATCAAACCGGTGTTCCCGGGCGGCGTGATCTCCGCGGGCAACGCCAGCCAGTTCTCCGACGGCGCTTCGGCCGCGGTGCTGATGAACGCCAAAGTCGCCGAAAAGAAAGGCCTCAAGCCGCTGGGCCTGTTCCGCGGCTTCGCCGTGGCCGGCTGCGAACCCGGCGAGATGGGTATCGGCCCGGTATTCGCGATCCCCAAGCTGTTGAAGCGCACCGGGGTCAAACTGGAAGACATCGGCCTGTGGGAACTGAACGAAGCCTTCGCGGTGCAGGTCATCTACTGCCGCGACAAGCTGGGCCTGCCCGATGACCGGCTGAATGTCAATGGCGGCGCGATCGCCGTCGGCCACCCCTATGGCATGTCCGGCTCCCGGCTCACCGGGCACGCGCTGATCGAAGGCAAGCGCCGCGGCGCCAAATACGTCGTCGTCACCATGTGCATCGGCGGCGGCCAGGGCGCGGCCGGATTGTTCGAAGTCGTTTGAGGCCTGTTACGAAATGAGGGGATACCTCCCCTCATACTCCCCTATATCAGAGGCCATTTGGATAATTCTGAAATGACCTTTTAGTCAAGGACACACATGGCCAGCACGAAGGTAGTGAGCGACATCGCCGGCAAGGTCTGGAAGATCGAAGCGGCCGCCGGCACCAATGTAGCCAAGGACGATGCCGTGCTCATCCTCGAATCGATGAAAATGGAAATCCCGGTGAACGCCCCGTGTGCGGGCACCGTGGTGGAAATCTACTTCAAGGAAGGAGAGGTGGTGGGCGAGGGCGAAGTCGTCGCCATCATCGGATAGGGCCGCCCGGTCCGGCAGACGCGCTTTCCATGCAATCCAGGATCCTCTCCCGCCGCGACCTCGAGTTCGCCCTGTACGAACTGCTCGAGGTCGACTCTCTAACGGGCCGACCGCGCTACGCCGATCATACGCGCGAGACCTTCGACGCCGCGCTCGACACCTGCGAGCGCATGGCGACCGAGCTGTTCGAACCGCATTACCAGAAGAACGACCGCAACGAACCCCAGCTTGTCAACGATAACGACGGTGGCGAGCGCGTGCTGATCATTCCGGAGGTCAAACAGGCGCTCGACGCCTTTTGCCGCGCCGGCCTGATGGCGGCCGGGCAGGACTACGAACTCGGCGGCATGCAACTGCCCGCCGTGGTCAACGCGGCCTGCTTCGCCTGGTTCAAGGGCGCGAACGTCGCCACCGCCGGCTATCCCTTCCTCACCATCGGCAACGCCAACCTGCTGCTCGCGCACGGCAGCACGGAACAGATCGACACCTGGGTGCGGCCGATGATGGAAGGGCGGTTCTTCGGCACCATGTGCCTGTCCGAACCGCAGGCGGGCTCTTCGCTCGCCGACATCAAGACCCGCGCCGAGCGCGAGGCCGGCGGCCGCTACCGGCTGTTCGGCAACAAGATGTGGATTTCCGCCGGCGAGCACGAACTGTCCGAGAATATCGTCCACCTGGTGCTGGCGAAAATACCCGGCGGGCCGCCCGGGGTGAAAGGCATATCGCTGTTCATCGTGCCGAGAAAGCTGGTGAACGCCGACGGCTCGCTCGGCGAGCGCAACGACGTGGCCTTGGCGGGACTCAATCACAAGATGGGCTACCGCGGCATCACCAACACCCTGCTCAACTTCGGCGAAGGCAAGTTCAAACCGGGAGGGGCCGCCGGCGCGGTCGGCTACCTGGTGGGCGAACCCAACCGCGGTCTCGCCTGCATGTTCCACATGATGAACGAGGCGAGGATCGGCGTGGGCATGGGCGCGGTATTGCTGGGCTACACCGGCTACCTGCATGCGCTGGACTATGCGCGCAGCCGGCCGCAGGGGCGGCATCCTGCGGCGAAAGACCCGAACTCGCCGCAGGTGCCCATCATCGAGCACGCCGACGTGCGGCGCATGCTGCTGGCGCAGAAATCCTATGTCGAAGGCGGCCTGGCGCTGTGCCTGTACTGCGCGCGCCTGGTGGACGAGCAGAAAACCGGCGAGAGCGAGGCCGCGCGCCGGGAAGCCGGCCTGCTGCTGGACACGCTCACGCCGATCGCGAAGAGCTGGCCTTCCCAGTGGTGCCTGGAGGCGAACAGCCTCGCCATCCAGGTGCACGGCGGCTACGGCTACACGCGCGACTACAAGGTGGAGCAGTTCTACCGCGACAACCGCTTAAATCCGATCCACGAGGGCACGCACGGCATCCAGGCGATGGATCTCCTCGGGCGCAAGGTCGGCATGGAGCAGGGGCGCGCGTTCGAACTGCTGCTCGCGAAAATAGGTGAAACAACGGGCGCGGCAAGGGCGGGCGGATCGCAACTGCTGCAGCAATGCGCGCAGGCGCTGGACGCCGCCGTGCAGGATGCAGCGACGACCACGCGAACGTTGTTGTCCACGCGCGACGCCAAGCTGATGCTCGCCAACGCCTCGGTCTATCTGGAAATGCTCGGGCACGTGGTCATCGCGTGGGTCTGGCTGCGCCAGGCGCAGATTGCCGCGCGCGCACTCGCGGGCGCGCAGGGCGACGACCAGGCCTTCTACCGGGGCAAGCTGCAGGCCTGCCAGTATTTCTTCCGCTACGAACTGCCCAGGACGGCGGCGCAGAATGAACTCCTGCGCAAACTCGATCCAAGCTGTATCGAGATGCGCGACGAGTGGTTTTAAGCGAAAGGCCCGGCATCGCCATGCCACCGTACCCAAACAGACCAAGGAGGGTTACACCATGAGCGTCAAGAAACTGATGGACCTCACCGGCAAGGTCGCGCTGGTCACCGGCGGCTCGCGCGGCCTGGGACTGCAGATCGCCGAAGCGCTGGGCGAAATGGGCGCCATGCTCGCGCTCACCGCGCGCAAGCCGGACGAACTGGCGCAGGCGAAGGAGCACCTCGGCCGCATGCACGACCAGGTGTTCACCCTGCCCTGCGACCACAGCAAGGCGGCCAGCATCACGCCCGCGATCGAGCGGATCATGCAGCACTACGGGCGGATCGATATCCTGATCAACAACGCCGGCACCACCTGGGGCGCGCCCGCCGAGGAACATCCGCTGGAGGCCTGGCAAAAGGTCATGGACCTCAATGTCACCGGCCTGTTCCTGACCACGCAACTGGTGGGCAAGCTGTCGATGATCCCGCGGCGCTACGGCCGCATCGTCAACATCGCCTCCATCGCCGGACTGCTCGGCAACGACCCGCGCATCCAGCGCTCGCTCGCCTACAACACCAGCAAGGGCGCCGTGGTGAACATGACGCGCGCGCTCGCCGCCGAGTGGGGGCAATACAACATCACCGTGAACGCCATCGCGCCGGGTTTCTTCCCGTCGAAAATGACCCAGTGGATCCTCGGGCAGATCGGCGACACGGCGATTGCGCAGACGCCGCTCGCCCGCCTCGGCGGCGAGGAGGATCTCAAAGGCCTGGCGACGCTGTTCGCCTCCGATGCCTCCGCCCACATCACCGGGCAGATCGTCGCCGTAGACGGCGGCGCCGGCATTATATAGGACCGCCCGCGCGCCCCTAGCGCGGGCTGCTTGAAGGCTCGTGCCTGCGACGCGCTAAACCTAATGCCAACACCGATATGAAACTGAGCCTGAGCAAGGAGTACGGAACGCCGCTTCCGTTCGTCGATCACCTGGGCATCGAGCGCGTCGAGAACAGCGCCGGGCGCGCCCTGCTCGTACTGGCGCTCAAGCCGGAGTTCCGCAACAGCTGGCGTGCGGCGCACGGCGGCGTCATCATGACCCTGCTCGATAGCGCCATGAGCCTGGCTGCAAGGCTGCACCTGCAGGGCGCGCCCGGCGGCATTCTGACCATAGACATGAACGCCAAGTTCATCTGCCCCGGCATGGGCGATCGGCTCAGCGCCGAAGGCAGGGTGATCGGCGGCGGCAGAGCGACGCTGTTCTGCGAGGCCGAGGTGCGCGACGAAGCGGGCAAGCTCGTCGCCAAAGGCATGGGCACGCTCAAGCCGGTGAAAAAGAAGGATGCCTGATCACCGGACAGGAGCGAAATCCGGAACTTCTGCCGGCCGGTCAACGCCAGCCGTCCGCAGCTTCAATAAGAATGAATCGTAATTGCCCACGAGCGATGTGCTGCACCGCCGGGCAGGACGCGGCGCCGCCACGCCCTCGGCGGCTGCCCCGGGTCGGGCTTTACCTGCGGCGTATGTTGATTTAGGTCAACCCGGAACATTGAAAGCCTCGTTATCATCGCCGCTGCATCAGCCGCGGGGAATAACAGGCGACGCAGTTCGGGCCCGGTCCGACTCCTGCCTATCGCCGCCGGAAAACCCGTCGACCCCGAGATGCGCGAAATTCAATGCAAGGCTGGAGGAGAACGCGATGTTCAGTCAACGGGTAAAGCACGTGATGGAGAAGAAGAAACTTCTCACCGCCCCGCCGGATACCACCGTCAGCAAAGCCGCCAAGCTGATGGCAAACAAGAACGTGGGCGCAGTCATGGTCGTGGAGAAAGAGCGCCTGATCGGGATTTTTACCGAGCGCGATGCGGTGTTTCGCGTCATGGCGCAGGGACTCGATGCGCTGACCACCAAACTCTCCGCGGTGATGACGAGCGCGCCGCAGACGGTGGATCCGGACAAATCCTTCGGCTTCGCGCTGCTGATGATGCACGAGAACGGCTTTCGCCACGTGCCCGTGATCGAGAACGGCAAGCCTATCGGGATCGTTTCCTCGCGCAACGCCCTGGATCCCGACCTGGAAGAATTCGTATCCGAGGCGCAGCGGCGCAAGCACATCCGCTGATCGGCCCGACCCTCGCAGACATCGCAGACGGCGGCGGATACGCTGTGCTGATCCGCCTTGCGCGGACGGCGGCCCGTCCGCGCGGATCGCTGCTGGGGTACGGACGATAAGGCCGTCCGTACCCCAGCAGCGATCGTGAATAAGACCCCTGCGCCATCCTTCGCCCTAAGCAAGCACTCGTGACCTGCGAACGTATCGGTGGCGCCGCGCGAAAAATCCTCAGGACAGCGTTTTCATCGACTCGGGGGTAAACGGCAGCAGGTCCCGCATGCGGTTTTCGCGCACCTTGGTCGCCCAGGCAGGGTCCACCAGCAACGCGCGCCCTACCGCGACCAGATCCACCTCGTCGCGCGAAAACATCTCGATTAGCTGATCGATGCTGGTGATCGCAGCGCCCTTGCCGCGGAACGCCGCGAACATGTCCGTGTCCAGGCTCACCGAGCCGACGGTGATCACCGGCTTGCCGGTGAGCTTCCTGGTCCAGCCGGCCAGATTGAGCGCCGAGCCTTCGAACTCGGGTTCCCAGAAACGCCGCGTGGAGCAATGGAACAGGTCCACGCCCGCGCCGGCCAGCGGCGCGAGAAACCTGCCGAGCCGCTCCGGAGTGGCGGCCAGGCGCGCGGCGTAATCCTGCTGCTTCCATTGCGAAAAACGCAGCACGATGGGGAAATCGGGTCCGACCGCGCGGCGGCAGGCCTGGATCACTTCGACGGCGAAGCGGGTGCGCGCGACCATGTCGCCGCCGTAGCGGTCGCTGCGCTGGTTGGTGCCCTCCCAGAAGAACTGATCGATCAGGTAGCCGTGCGCTCCGTGCAGCTCGATGCCATCGAAGCCGAGACGCTGCGCGTCGGCGGCGGCCTGCGCGAACGCCGCGATCACCGCGGCAATCTCGGCCTCGCTCATCGGTTCGACCACTTTCACCCCGGGCTTGAACAGGCCGGAAGGTCCGATCGGCGGCGCCTCGGGGTTCGGCTTGTCGCCCAGTCTCCTGACCGTGCCCACGTGCCAGATCTGCGGCATGATGCGCCCGCCCGCCGCGTGCACCTCGGCCGCGACGTTCGCCCAGCCCGCCAATGCGGCCGCACCGTGAAAGTGGGGCACGCGAGGATCGTTGGTCGAGGCCGGATGATCGATGACCGTGCCCTCGGTAATGATCAGTCCGACCTGGTTTTCGGCGCGGCGGCGGTAATAGGCCGCCACGTCCGCTCCGGGCACGCCGCCGGGAGAGAAGCTGCGGGTCATCGGAGCCATGACGATGCGGTTCGGCAGTTTCAGCTTGCCGACGGAAATGGGCGTGAACAGGGGAGCGGAAGAGAGCGGCATGGTTGGCTTTCAGAAAGTTGCGAAATGGCTGGCGATGATGCCGGCGCGCGCAATGGGCTGGACTCCCGAAAACGGCCCGGGCCCCGCGCGCCGCGCTAGGCTTTGGGCGTCTCCAGGCCGCCGAGGTAGAAGCGGTTCCAGGTCGGGCTGATGATCAGCTCGTTGACGCAGGCACGCGGCGGCAGGCAGGCGATATACAGGATGGTCCGGCCCAGGTCCTCGGCCTGCAGCATTCTTTCGCGTTCCTCCCGGGGCGGCGGCACCGGCCGCTTCTCCAGGATGGGCGTCGCCACCTCGCCGGGCAGCACCGAAGTCGCGCGGATGCCGTTCATGCACTCCTCGGCGTTGATCGATTCGGTCAGCGCGATCACGGCGCGCTTGGTCGCGTTATAAGCCGGCCCGGTCAGCGTGCTGGCATAGCGGCCGGCCCAGGACGAAACGTTGATCACCAGGCCGTCCTTCTGCGCGCGCATCGCCGGCAGCACCGCATGGCAACAGTAGAACAAACCGGAAAGATTGATCGCGACGACCTGATCCCAGCCTTCGACCTCGAGCTGGTTCAAGTTGCGCCCGCTGGTGAGGTTGGTGCCGGCGCTGTTGACCAGGATGTCGATACGCTTATGCCGGCGCAGGATGTCCGCGGCGGCCTGCGCCACCGCTTCGCGGTCGGAGATTTCGAGCCGCAGCGATTCAGCGCTGCCCGCCGCCTGCACTTGCTTCAGCGCCGACGCATTGGTCGCCGCGGTGCGGCCCGAGATCACCACATGGGCGCCGGCGCGGGCCAGCTCCAGCCCGCCCGCAAGGCCGATGCCGCTGCCGCCGCCGGTGATCCACGCCACCTTGCCTTTCAATGCTCCCATTTCGCATCCCTGAACATGAGCGCTAGCGTTTCTGATACTGCGTCGCGCCGAACAGCATTTCTTTCGCCTTGTCGTCCATCAGCGGCTTGCGCCGCTCGGCCAGCACCGCCAGGCCGCGCTGCACCGCCGGCCGCGCGGCGATGGCGTCGAACCAGCGCTTCACGTTTGGGTAATCCTGCATCTCCACGCCCTGGTTCTTGTACGAGCGCAGCCAGGGCATGATGGCCATGTCGGCGACGGTGTATTCGCCGCAGGCGATGAACGCGCTCTCGGCGAGGCGCCGGTCCATCACGCCATAGAGCCGGTTCGCCTCCTTCGAGTAGCGCTCGATGGCGTAGGGAACTTTCTCCGGCGCATACACGAGAAAATGGTGCGCCTGGCCCAGCATCGGCCCCACGCCGCCCATCTGGAACATCAGCCATTGCAGCGTGGACCAGCGCTCGCGCAGGCCTTCGGGCAGGAATTTCCCGGCCTTGGACGCCAGATACAGCAGCATCGCGCCCGACTCGAACAGGGAGATCGGTTTGCCCTCCGGCCCGTCGGAATCGATCATCGCCGGCATTTTGTTATTGGGGCTGATCCTGAGGAACTCGGGTTTGAACTGGTCTCCCGCGCCGATGTCGACCGGATGCACGCGGTAGGGAAGGCCGGTCTCCTCGAGCATGATGTGAATCTTGTGGCCGTTGGGGGTGGGCCAGGAATACAGATCGATCATTGCCTTAGTCCTTGTCGCAGCGCATGCGCATGGGGGCGCGCGGCTAGACCAGCTTGACCAGTTGCTTGCCGAAATTCTCGCCCTTCAGCAGTCCGATGAAGGCCTTGGGCGCGTTCTCCAGGCCCTGCGCCACGGTCTCGCGGTATTTCAGCTTGCCCGAGGCGACCCAGCCGGCGAGGTCCACCATTGCCGGCGGCCACAGATTCAGGCGGTCGCTGACGATGAAGCCCTGCACCTTGATGCGGTTCATCAATATGGCCTGGAAGGTCTTCACGCCATAAGGCTCGGTCGCGTTGTACTGCGAGATCAGGCCGCATACGGCGATGCGCGAGAAAGGATTCGTGCGCCGCAGCACCGCGTCGAGGATTTCGCCGCCGACGTTCTCGAAATAACAGTCGATGCCATCGGGCGTGGCCGCTTTCACGTCACGGTTCAGATTGCCCGCCTTGTAATCGACGCAGGCGTCGAATCCCAGCTCGTTCACCACGTAATCGCACTTCGCCTTGCCGCCGGCGATGCCCACCGCGCGGCAACCCTTCAGCTTGGCGATCTGGCCCACGGCGCTGCCGACCGCGCCCGAGGCCGCCGATACCACCACGGTTTCGCCCGCTTTCGGCTGGCAGATATCGAGCAGGCCGACCCAGGCGGTGACGCCGGGCATGCCGATCACGCCGAGGTAGGCCGACATCGGCACGCGGCTTACGTCGACCTTGTTGACGCCGGTGCCGTCGGAGCAGCCATACTGCTGCCAGCCGTAATAGCCGGCGACGATGTCGCCGGCCTTGAACTTCGGATGCCTCGATTCGACCACTTCGCCCACCGTGCCGCCGACCATGACCTGGTCGAGCTCCGCCTTGGCGGCATAGGATTTGGTGTCGTTCATGCGGCCGCGCATATAGGGGTCGAGCGAGAGGTAGTGGTTGCGCACCAGGATCTGCCCCTCGGCCGGCTTGGCGACGGGAGTGCTGACGATCCTGAAATTCTCCTCCGTCACCCAGCCCGTGGGGCGGCTGGCGAGCAGGACTTGCATATTGGTGGTCATGGAAACCTCGATAAAAGGTTATGGTTGTTGAAGGCCCGCCCCCGGGCCGATCAGTCTGTGCCCTTGCGAAACATGTCGGGGCGAGGGCGCCCCTCCTACCGAAACCGGGTACCGAAACCGGGTACAGACCACGTTTTTCGCTAGTTCAATTTCCCAGCACGGCAACGAAAAACGTGGTCTGTCCCCGGTTCTTACACCCGGTTTTTTAAATGGCGCCGGCGAAGCGCTCGCTGTGGTGGTCGACGTCGCCCAGGGTGGCGTTGATCATGGTGAGGCGTTTGGCGTAGTGTCCGGCGGCGAGTTCATTGCTCATGCCCATGCCGCCGTGCATCTGTATCGCCTCCTGGCTGATGGCGCGGCCGGAGCGGCCGATCTGGATCTTGGCCGCCGACACCGTGCGCCTGCGCTCGTTCGCATCCTGCGACGACACTTTCACCGCGGCGAGATAGGCCATGGAGCGCGACTGCTCGCAATGGATCATCATGTCCACCGCGCGGTGCTGCAAGGCCTGGAAGCTGCCGATCGGTCGGCCGAATTGCTGGCGCGTCTTCAGGTACTCGAAGGTGGCGGCATTCAGCGCTTCCATCGCGCCCACCGCTTCCGCGCACAGCGCCGACACGGCAAGATCCGCGGCGCGCTCGAGCAGCGGCAGCGCCGCATCGACGTCGCCCAGCACGCTGTCCGCCCCGAGCTTGACGTTGGCGAACTTGATTTCGGCCGCGCGCATGCCGTCGATGGTGCGATAACCGCGCACCTGCACGCCCGCGGTCCGGGCATCGACCAGGAACAGGCTGATGCCCCCCGCATCGCGCGCGCCGCCCGCGCTGCGCGCCGACACGATCAGCCGGTTCGCGCTCTCCCCGTGCAGCACCACCGCCTTGTGGCCATTGAGCACGTAGCCCGCGCCATCGCGCCTGGCCGTGGTCTCCACGCAGTTCAGCTCGAAGCGCGAGTTCGGCTCGCCCAGCGCGGCGGCAAGCAGCAGTTTGCCCTCCACCACCCTGGGCAGAACGGCCTGCTTCTGCGCCTCGCTGCCGGCAAGCCCGACCAGGCTGCCGCCCAAAACAACGGTGGACAAATACGGCTCGACCACGATGCCGCGGCCGAGTTCGGTCATCACCAGCATGGTATCGACGGCGGAGCCGCCGAAGCCGCCATGCGCCTCGTCGAAGGCCACGCCGAGCAGGCCCATGTCCGCGAACTGCGCCCACACCTTGTCGGAATAGCCCGACTTGGATCCGATGATCGCGCGGCGCGCCTCGAAGCCGTATTCCTTGCCGATGAATTTCTGCAGGCTGTCGCGCAGCTGCTGCTGTTCTTCGCTGAAAATGAAATCCATGATCAGAGTCCCAGTACCATTTGCGAAATGATGTTGCGTTGGATTTCGTTCGATCCGCCGTAGATCGAAGTCTTGCGGTAGTTGAAATAGACCGCGGCGGCCGACGCGGCGTACTCGGGCCCGACCGGCTCGCCGTGCCAGTCGGCGGCGCGCGCCTCCGGGCTGAACGGCAGCGCGTAGGGTCCCATCGCGTCCATGGTCAGTTCGGTCAGCGCCTGCTGGATGTCCGTGCCCTTGATCTTGAGGATGGAGGCCTCCGGGCCGGGCTTGGTGCGCGAAGACAGCACGCGCAGCAGCGTGATTTCCAGCGCCATCAGTTCGACCTCGACCTGGATCACCCGGTCGCGAAAGCGCGGATCCTCCATGAGCGGCTTGCCGTTGCGCAGCTGTTTCGCGGCGATTTCCTTCAGCTGCTCCAGCTCGCGCTTGGATTCGCCCACGCGCGCGATGCCGGTGCGCTCGTGGCCAAGCAGGAATTTGGCGTAGGTCCAGCCCCTGCCCTCTTCGCCCACCAGGTTCTCGGCCGGCACTTTGACGTTATCGAAGAAGGTTTCGTTGACCTCGTGCTCCTCGTCCAGGGTGATGATCGGGCGCACGCTGATGCCGGGGGAGTGCATGTCGATCAGCAGGAAGGAGATGCCTTCTTGCTTTTTCACCGTGCTGTCGGTGCGCACCAGGCAGAAAATCATGTCGGCGTACTGGCCCAGCGTGGTCCAGGTCTTCTGCCCGTTGACGATGTAATGGTCGCCCTCGCGCACTGCCTTGCATTTCAGCGAGGCCAGGTCCGAGCCCGAGCCCGGCTCGGAATAGCCCTGCGCCCACCAGTCCTCGGAGGACAGGATGCGCGGCAGGAAATACTCCTTCTGCCACTGGCTGCCGAAATTCTGGATCACCGGCGCCACCATCACCAGGCCGAAGGGCATCACCCGCGGCGCCCCGGCATAGCCGCATTCGTCTTCGAAAATATGCTGCTGGATCGGCGTCCAGGCGCAGCCGCCGTATTCCTTCGGCCAGTTGGGGGCGACCCAGCCTTTCTTGTAGAGTATCTTCTGCCAGCGCACCCAGTCGTCCTTGACCAGGCGCTTGTGGTGCAGCACTTTTTCGGCGATGTCGCGGGGCAGATTGCCGCGGATGAAGCTGCGCACCTCGTCGCGAAACGCCTGTTCTTCCTTGGTGTAATTGAGATCCATGGGGAGTCCTTGGGATGGCGCGATTTGTGGCTTTTAGTATATCACCCCGGGCTCGTGCCCGACCCCGCGGCCGCCGATCATGGGCCGGCAGCGAACCCCTGCGCGCGGCGCGCCCGCGCGCGTCATCTTTTTGCCACGCCCGGCGCCGATCTGCTATGTTGACTCCGATTCCACGACGGGGAGAAGCGCATGAGCGGGCCGCTGGCAGGGGTGAAAGTGCTGGAACTCGCGGGCATCGGCCCGGGGCCTTTCTGCGGCATGCTGCTCGCCGACATGGGCGCCGACGTGCTGCGCGTGGATCGCCTGCAGGCAAACGACCTGGGGCTGCCGGTGGCGCAGAAACACGACATCATGTCGCGCGGCCGGCGCTCGATCGCGCTCGATCTGAAACGGCAGGAGTCGGTTGCCATGGTGCTCGACTGGGCGGCGAAGGCCGATGCGCTGATCGAGGGCTTCCGCCCCGGCGTCACCGAGCGCCTGGGCCTGGGGCCCGATGCCTGCCGCGCGCGCAATCCGCGCCTGGTCTACGGCCGCATCACCGGCTGGGGACAGGATGGCCCGCTGGCGCAGGCGGCCGGCCACGACATCAATTACATCGCGCTCTCGGGCGCGCTCCATGCGATCGGGCGCAAGGGCGCGGCACCGGTGCCGCCGCTCAACCTGGTCGGCGATTTCGGCGGCGGCGGCATGGTTCTCGCCTTCGGCATCGCCTGCGCGCTGTACGAGTCGCGCGCCTCGGGCCAGGGCCAGGTGATCGACGCCGCCATGAGCGAGGGCGCGGCCAGTCTGATGGCGATGTTCTATGGACGCATGGCCGCCGGGCAATGGCGCGACCAGCGCGGCGTCAACGTGCTCGACACCGGCGCGCCCTGGTACGACGTGTACGAAACGGCGGACGGCAGGCATGTGGCCATCGGCGCCATCGAGGGCCGTTTCTACGCCGAACTGCTGGCGCGCCTGGGCCTCGATCCCGCCGTCCTGCCGGGGCAATTCGAATTCGGCCGCTGGCCGGAATTGCGCGCCGCGTTCACCGCCGCATTCAAGAACAAGACCCGGGACGAATGGTGCCGGGAGATGGAAGGCACGGACGCGTGCTTCGCGCCGGTGCTCTCGCTCGCCGAAGCGCCGCGCCATGCGCACAACCGGGCACGCGGCGCTTTCGTCGATATCGACGGCGTGACCCAGCCGGCGCCGGCGCCGCGCTATTCGCGCACCCCCGGCGCCATAGCGCGCGGCGCGCCGCGCCGCGGCGAAGGCGGCGCGCAGGCGCTCGCCGACTGGGGATTCGGCCCGGCCGAGATCGAGGCTTTTCGCGCGCGCGGCGCGCTGATGGTGGATGGCTGAGGCCGCCGCCCAGCGCGGCTGAGGCTTATCGCGCCTCGTTCGCCCATCACTTGAACGCGAACGCCTTTTCCCGGAACAAGGCGATGCACACCCGGGCCACGTCCGCGTCGTAGCATTTCCCCGCGTTCGCGGCGACCTCCTCCAGCGCCAGGTCGATGCCGATCGCCGGCCGGTAAGGCCGGTGCGAGGCCATCGCCTCGACTACGTCCGCGACCATCAGGATGCGGGCTTCGAGCAGGATCTCATCGCCCTTCAGTCCGCGCGGGTAGCCCGAGCCGTCGAGCCGCTCGTGGTGCTGATACACGATCTGCGCGATCGGCCAGGGGAAGTCCACGCCTTTCAGGATGTCGTAGCCGGCCTCGGAATGCGACTTGATCAATTCGAATTCGATCCGGCTGAGCATTCCCGGTTTGCTCAGGATTTCGGCGG
>Ga0172371_10000593_pt1 | contig 56723 bp, 59 predicted proteins | sample Lak12m_FD_114543 | JGI IMG/M metagenome (GOLD analysis project Ga0172371, IMG submission 114543) | Freshwater microbial communities from Kabuno Bay, South-Kivu, Congo - kab_022012_12m | ecosystem: Environmental > Aquatic > Freshwater > Lake | place: Democratic Republic of the Congo: South-Kivu... | reverse complement strand
TCACCGACCGGTGGGAGTTCATTCTTGGCGTGCTTTTCATTCTGCTGGTTATGTATTTCCGAACCGGTCTTGTCGGACTTATAACGAGCGAGAAAATCACTAATATGTTCCGGCTTTCCAGGGACATAAGCAAATGACAATTCTTGAGCTGCAGGGCGTACATAAAGATTTCAAGGGGCTAAGGGTATTAAACGATGTAAGCCTTGCAATCGAAGAAGGTGAGTGTCACGCGATCATAGGCCCTAACGGGGCCGGTAAGAGCACGCTGTTTAACGTAATCTCCGGGAAATACAAGCCTACGCAGGGAACAGTTCGTTTCAATGGTGAGGACATTACCGGCCTGGCGCCGTACAAGATATCAAGGAAGGGGCTTGCCCGATCCTTTCAGATTACGAACGTTTTTCCCAGGATGACGGTGTGCGGAAATATCAGAAATGCCATTCTCTCAAAGAGAGGCATTCGCCTCAGCATGTTGACAATCTTAAAGAATATCGATGCTGTACACCAAGAGGCTATAAAACTCATCAATGCCTTGGGGTTGGACGCGATCAAGGAAGTTCCTGCGAGTGAGCTTTCATATGGTCAGCAAAGAGCGCTTGAGGTCGGCATCGCCCTGGCGACAGACCCTAAACTCATCCTCCTCGACGAACCGACAGCCGGGATGACGAGAGAACAGAGCAGGGAAGCAGTTTCTCTTATCAAGAATATAACCAAGGGAAAGACTCTCATGGTCGTAGAGCATGACATGGATGTGGTCTTCAGCATGGCGGATAAAATTACGGTGCTTTCATATGGTTTAGTCCTGGCCTCCGGTCGACCTGATGAGATTCGCGGGAACGAAGCAGTCAAGAAAGCATATCTGGGAAAAAAAAGACATGCTCGAGGTTAATCGAATCAACTCGTTTTATGACAAAAGCCATGTTCTCCACGACGTGTCGCTTGATGTACGTGAGGCGGAGATCGTCGGGCTTTTGGGAAGAAACGGGGTAGGTAAGTCCACCACTCTAAAAAGCATAATGGGTATTGTTCGGCCCAAGGCGGGCTCGATTAAGTTCAAGAACAAACAGGTGGTCGGCTTTCAGCCGTACCAGATGGCAAAGCTCGGCGTCGGCTATGTTCCGGAAGACAGGAGGATATTCCCAACCCTTACGGTGAGGGAAAACCTTTTATTAGGCATGAAATCAGGACAGAAGCAGAACACCGAGGCCGGATGGACCATTGAGAAGGTCTATGATTTCTTCCCTGAATTGAGGCAAAGGGATTCCTTCAGGGGAGGCAATCTGTCGGGAGGTGAGCAGCAGATGCTTACCATCGGACGGACCTTGATGGGGGATCCCTCGCTTTTACTTATCGATGAGCCCACTGAAGGGCTTGCTCCACAGGTGGTTGAAACAGTTGTCAGTGTCATTGAAGAGATTCACCGTTCCGGGGTTTCTGTGCTGCTCGTTGAACAGTCGATGGATGTGGTCATGGACCTGGCGGATTCCGTGCTGATCATGAACAAGGGTGAAATCGTGTACAACGGAACACCTGATGAGTTGCAGGCAAGCCCCGAGATTATCGAAATGTATTTGGAGATATAGCAACGCCTTGGTGCAAAAGCATCCCCGCTTAATACCCCTCTTAGTAAAAGGGGTACGGGGGGATTCAGGCCGGCAATCCATAAATCTCTGGGAGATTGCTTCGCTCCGCTCGCAATGACAGAGAGTCCAGTAGGATGTGGTGAGCGAAGCGAACCGCATCGTTCGAGAAAAACCTCGATTGATGCGGTTCCCCCGCGAAACGCAGGGTCACCGCATCCTACAAGAAACTAAAGAGTGACACAGGTCCTTAACGTTCATTTGTGTTCTATCAATACACCGGGGAGGTATTCCATGAAGATTCGCAAGAGCATGTCAGGCGTTTCGATGGCTGTGGCGCTTCTGCTGGCATTCGTCTTGTGCTCTGCTCCAGGCCTGGCACAGGATAAAAAGCAACCGATTGTGTTTGCTCTTATCGAACCGCTATCAGGTCCATTCAAGGATGTCGGGACAGAAGTAGCAGCATATGTTGAATATGGGGTGGAGCAGCTCAATGCGGCGGGCGGGCTATTGGGGCGGCCGGTCAAGCTGACTCAGTATGACAACCAAATGAAGCCGGATATTGCGGTTCGAATGGCCAGGAAAGCGGTACTCGAAGACGGCGCAAAGGTCATTATGAGTCACACGAACAGCGCTGTCGGCCTTGCCCTTGCCAAGCTCGCAAAGGAATTGAATGTCATCCATGTCATCCTTCACAATGAAGCTGATGAGATTATGGGATCGGAATTTCAACTCAATTCCTTCAGAGCCTGTCTCAGCACCACCATGCATTCGGGGATTCTCGCGGTTTATTTTGCCTCAACCCCGTACAAGAGGTTCTATATTCTGAATCAGGACTACGCCTTCGGGCACGCTGTGGCGGAATCCTTCAAAAAGACGTTTCAGAAAGTCAAGAAGGCCGACCAGGAGATTGTTGGAGAAGATTTCCATCCGATGGCCACTAAAGATTTCGGTCCATATGTGACTAAGGCTATTGCGGCAAAACCTGATGTAATCATTTCCGGGAATTTCGGCCCTGACCTCCCGAATCTCATGAAACAGGCGAGGGACCTGGGTCTGAAGGCGATATTCGGTTCGTACTATCTTGATAATTCCACGTACATGAACCAGGCACGGGATGCCGGGTTGGGAAGCGTAACAGCCGAGCTTTACCTGGCGACTCTGAAGACCAAGAAAAATCTGGAATTTGTCAAATTATGGCAGGCCTGGTTCAAGAAACACTATCCGGACCGACCGACCTTCTACCTGGCGCCAAGCTCGGTAGCCCTTAGCGTGGATGCCATGCTTTTCGTTGGTGAGGCTATAAAGAAGGCGAACTCGGTCGAGGCGGATAAGATCATCCCTGCATGGGAAGGCATGAAGTTCGAAGGACTGGCAGGCGAGATAACCATGAGACCCTGTGATCACCAGGTACAAACACCGGGTTTTATAGGCATAATGCAGAAAGATCATGCTTTCAAGAATGTGCTTGATTTCCCGTTCCTCGGCGATCCTATCACTATTCCGACTGAGAAGTTTGCAGTTCCTCCGGCGGAGACGGGCAATCCACGGTGCAAGTGAGGCTGGATGCGATCATGGTCTTTCGGGATCAGGTAAGGTATGGTTTTGTGGAATGAATATTCGACCGGCAGCGACGCCGGTCGCCTCCGATCAGAACCACCGGCCTTACCTGAATTAAGGTAGTGGCCGGCGCCGAGGCGCCGGTCACCATATACTGAGCATCGAGACGATGTTCGGTAGGGGGCCGACTCAATGCCGGTCCGTATGGAGACGACGCACAGATGGAAAAACTTATAATAAGCGTTGCCGTTACCGGTGGTCTAACCACCAGGCAAAACAATCCTAATCTGCCACATACACCCCAAGAAATCGCTAGGGCTGCTATCGACAGTTGCAGGGCGGGCGCTTCTATAGTTCATATGCACGTCAGAGATCCTTTAACCGGCGAACGTGCGCACAGGGCCGAACTGTTTGAAGAGGCCATCCAAATCATCAGGAACGAATGCGATCTAATAATCAATGTTACAACGGGAGTCGGTCCTGACTGGCCCCTGGAGGAAAGAATAGCCGTAATACCGGCTCTTGCTGCCGATCCTCAAGTTAAACCGGACATGGCTTCACTGAACTGCGGGTCCTTAAATTTTGGTATGCTCAACCGAAAGAAGAGGGAGTTTATTCTTAATGACGTCCAGATGAATCCATGGACCACGTTGTTACACTATGCCGATACCATGAAAGAATGCGGCGTGAAGCCGGAACTAGAGATTTACGAAGCGGGCATGATCAATAACGCTCTCACACTCCAGTCGCTCGATGCCTTGAGACCTCCTCTCCATTTTTCGTTCGTGCTTGGGGTCCTTGGTGGAATGCAAGCGACTGTCGAGAATCTTGTGTTTCTGAAAAATTCCATTCCTCATGGCTCCACGTGGAGTATTTGCGCGGCCGGCGGGCTGAATATAAATACGCTTGCTCCTGTCTCAATAGCTGCAGGCGGACATGTGAGAACAGGACTCGAAGATTGTATTTGGATTTCAAAAGGAGTCCTCGCACAAAGCAATGCGCAGATGGTAGCAAAAATAGCCCACATGGCGGAGGAAATGGGACGGGAGGTTGCAACGCCGGCAGAAGCGAGAAAGATACTTAGTCTCTGATCAAGTTCAATCACATCTCCTTTACTGGACCTTCCTCAACGCGCGCTCCGTGGGCTTTACCCGATCGCCAAGAGATGCTAAACAAGAACAATGCAATCTACAGTCACAGTAAGACAGTGCGACGATTATTCCCCTTCAAAGCTTGCTGTTGTTATTCGGCAGATTTTCGACGACCTCGGCGGCTTGGGTTCGATGATGAAGAGTGGGGATCGAGTCCTTCTAAAACCCAATCTGCTAATGTCTGCCAACCCGGAGAAAGCTGTAGTAACCCATCCGGCCGTGGTCGAGGCGGTGGCTTCGATAGTAATTGATTGCGGAGCAAAGCCGTTCATTGGAGACAGCCCGCCTCTTGGAAATTTGAATCGAGTTCTCTCCAAGTCCGGCTATGATGGCTTCATGAAAAAGATGAATATTGCAGCCGTGCCGTTCATGGAGAAGACGGCAGTTGAATTCCCGGAGAATAGGTTGTTCCGCCGCATAGACCTGGCAAGAGAAATTTTCGAATTCGACGCTGTAATCAGCTTACCTAAATTGAAGACCCACACACAGATGCTGCTGACTCTTGGGGTCAAAAACCTTTTCGGCGCGGTGATCGGGACCGACAAGGGTGCGTGGCATCTCAGGGCAGGCCGCGAGTTTGACACATTTGCAACAGTCCTGGTGCAAATTTACGATAAGATCCGGCCAGCGGTTTCGATCTTGGACGGGATCCTGGCGATGGAACGAAACGGCCCAAACAGCGGTCAGCCACGGCATCTGGGGATCATCGCCGCTTCTCAGGACGCCATCGCCCTGGATTCGACTATATGTAGGCTTGTAGGTTTCCCGGCCGATTCCCTTCTTACTTGCGTTATCGGGGACCGTCTCGGTATCGGAACATCGAGGGCGGATGAGATCGAGGTAAGAGGTGATCGACTGCCCGGGTTTCCTCTAACGGATTTCGTGCCGCCGAAATCCGCTACGATGGCCTGGAATCTGTCATACTGGAACCCGGTACGGAGATTTCTGGAGAACCATCTTATTACCAGGCCCGAAATTGACCAGTCTTCTTGCGAGGCCTGTGGAATCTGCGGGCAGCACTGTCCTCCGCAGGCGATCAGCGAACAGAATGGCCGTATGATAATTGACCGAAAGAAATGTATTTCATGTTTTTGTTGCCATGAACTGTGCTCGAATCAAGCGGTTCAGATTGTATTGCCTCGTTTTGGACGGTTCCTGTCAAAAATTGCCCGATGAGATTTAGTCGGTATTTTCGATATGGATCTAGCAATTCTGCAAAAGATCGCGCAGGAACTTGACGAACTGCTGCCGGGTCGGTTCATTACTCGGATTCATCAGCCGCTTCCCCGCGATATCGTGCTTCGGACAAGAGCGCTCAGTGGTCCCGAAATAAAACTGATGATCAGCGCGGATCCTGCTCTGGGGCGCATTCATGTTACTGACCTCAAAATACCGAATCCCGCCTCGCCCCCAAGATTCTGCGCTTTCCTGAGGGCGCACTTCCAAGGCTCGCGGATTATTCGAGTTGAATCAGCTCCGGATGATCGCGTGGTTCGTATAGTGGCCCAAAAAGGACCGGGACCCGGGCGAGTCGAGAGAGAGCTGATTCTAGAGTTGTTGGGCCGCGACTCGAACATCATTCTTGTAGATCGATCAACCGACCGGATCATGGAATGTTTACATCGTCTGCCTGAAAAAGAAGCCGGACTCCGGGCTGTGCTGCCAAATATGGAATACTCGCTGCCTCCTAAGCGAGAGGGAAGGGCAGGCGCCGAAGTAGAACAGGCTTGGATCGGTGGCGCCAGTCCCGGAATTGGCGCCGGCCCGACCGGCAAGAAGCGCCTGACCTTGCACGCGGCTCCCGGTGCAGATGAGATATTTCCATCAATGAATTTGGCGGCTGACGCTTTCTTTAAGCCATTGTTGGAATCAGCTCTGACCGAAGCGTTCAGAAATGAATTGTCCGTGCCTTTAAGGACGCGAATCCGAGCGCTCGACCGACGGACTACCAAAATCCAACAGGATGCGCGGCGCCTCCACGAGTTTACGGATCGCCAGGAAGAAGGAGAGCTTTTGAAGGCAAACCTGCGCAAAATCAAGAAAGGAATTACTTCAATAGAAGTGACAGATTGGGAGACCGGCGAACCCAGAATGATTGCTCTAGATCCGGCGCTCGGGCCAATAGCCAACATGGACCGAATATTCAAGAAAGCAGCCAAAGGCCGTAGGGGCGAGAAGAAAGTTCGGGAACGTTTGCAACAGACGGCTGATGAGAAGATGGCGATCGAAGAAATCCTATATTTCGTTCAGGACGCCCCGGACATAGAGACATTAGAGCTGATTGCCGCTGAGGTTCCGAAATCTAAAGCCCCCAGGATCGAGCACCCGCTGCCGCCGCATCGCGCAGCAAAACCGGAGTCGGCTCTCTTCTATCAATTCCAAACACCTGAAGGACGAGAGGCTCTGGTTGGCAGAAGCGCTCGCGGGAACGATTTCCTTGTTCGCAACAAAGCCCGAAAGGGTGACCTGTGGTTCCATGTCAAAGACTGTCCCGGGGCCCACGTGCTGCTCCCGGCACGGTCAGGACATGCTGGGTCTCAGCATGATAAGGAATTTGCAGCGGGGTTGGCAGTCTATTATTCCAAGGCCCGTGGAAAGGGCAAGATAGAAGTAATAATCGCGGACGCCGGCCAACTTGAGCGACCAAAAGGCGCTTTGCCCGGGCAAGTTATAGTCAAGAATTATGAAACAATCCTGTCCGACGGAGTCGAACCCGATCAAAAGGGAAATTCACCGGCATAGGCAAACCCGCGATGTAGGTAGATGCAGACGGAAAGGCGCTTTACGACGTTCTTTGGGATGATTTGGAGTTTTGCGATGATGTAGAGTAGCATCTTCCCGGCGAATGAGCCTAACTGGCTTCATGTATGGCATTTACTGGGCCATTGGAACGAATCCATCCGGTCGCTTCATTCCCCGTTTTTCAAGTATTTCCGTGAAGTCATTCGACAACAAGGTTTGGATCAGCTTCTCACGAGCCTCGACCTGTCGTGGCGTCCAGTCCCCTTTGATTCGAACGACAAACCTAGTGCCGATTATCGTTCCCTTGAGGGGCTGAGGATCTGCCACCGTCCCCCCGAGCGGCAGAATATCGAACAGGTCTGGGAAAGTGTCCCGAATATACAGCCCCAGGTGGTACATAATCACACCGGCATCGGCTTTCCCGTAAGCTATGGACCACGGCACGTCGCGGTGATGGATGCGTGTGCCCGCAAACCATTTGTGGGGATTGTCGTTTGTCCCGTTGAAGATCGTGTCTATCAACTGTTCCGGCGTTATGTCTCCGGGCGGTTTAGGGTCATTCTTGGCGATGCTATAAATTGTGTTGGCATAATTGTCGAATGCTCCCGGTTCGAGAGCTGGGTTAGGGGATACATACTGGACATCCTTGCGTCCAAGGTCCCACACGGCGCCAATATTCTTGGGATTCCCCTTCTTGACCAGTATCACCGAACCTCTATCGTTGTACAGAGGATACGGCGGTCCCTCAGCGTACCCTGCTTCCTCCAAGCGCTTCATCACCTTGCCCGTCCCGACAACCATTTGAGGTCTGCACGTGGCATACAGGTTCCCGAATTGGACAACCTGATGATCGAGTTGCGGCGCCGCCACAGGAGGACTGGTAGTGTAGAACCAGTTCTGGAGAGGGCGATCCTTGAATTTGGCGAGAAATATGGGCCACACGTCCTTCAGCGCGGGATGATAATTTCCTTCTGATGAGAGACAAAGCTCGCAAGAAGATATCTCGGCATGAAAATCATGGAGAGTGTTGGATGTGGGATCGTTGAGATTCGGCGTGACGGTTCCTCCATCATAAGGCCACTCCAATAATTCCGGCCCATCTATCACAGGCTTCCCTTTGATGGGTATCATGTCCGCTAAACCTCCGGTCACGAAAAATAAGAGGGTTATAATGCCAAGGCTCAATCTTAGGGATCTGGATAACTTGCTCACAGAAGACCTCCCAGGTCAGGATGTTCAACCTCAGCCTTTTTCCGGGTTCCCCCGCTCATTATAATGCACAACCGCGTCTTTTAGGCTTTATTCTCTGAGCATCTTCGGGAACTTCTCCCCCATAAGCGGTTCAAGATTGGCAGCAAAGTTTTCTCTCAAATTCGTGGCGAAAGAGGAGAGGTGATGCTCAGGATTCTTCAGGTCTTCGAGCAGATTCTGTGAGGTGGACGCATCAGTCAAGGCAAAAGAATGGACTTTCGTAAGGTGTCAATCCAAGTTGACATTCCGTCACTCGATCAAATAGTTTCACACGCATCCAGGTATCCGTCCCGGCACATACAGCTCGATCCGGCGGGGGAACAGCCAAAAAGTGTCATTCTTTGGACATTTTTCACACCGATAACAGTTTAGCGGGCAGGTCAGGTTGGGGAGTATCATTCCGATAAAAACACAAACACCCATGTGCCAGCTATGTTTGGAGTATTTCTACTCTTATTTTCGCTGGTTCGCATGGGCACTTGCTACAATTACAATATGCACTCATTCGCGTTTGGCAATGGCAGAAGACGTTTCAAACTGATCCGGGCTAAAGAGTTGGGAGACAAGTTCGCTGTGTGTCTTGAACCGGACGGGAGGAGGAATTTTTGGGAGATGCTCAAGGAATTGGAAACAAGTGGCTGTTGAGAAGGACGGGTAAATTCACTTTTCTAATCGTTTTTCCGTTACAGCCCACGGGCGGATAGGTGTGTCCTACAAGGCGGTTGCCGCCTTCCCAGTCCGTTAATATCTCAGGGGACATGAAAGTGTGTGCCTATCTGATGGCCTTTTGCACGAGCTTGCTCGATAAGAGAGCTAAACGCATCTTTGGCAATGAACGGTGCCCACTGACCATATATCTTCCTGATGCTGAGTCCTTGGGCCTTCACGATGTGCCAATAGGGGAGCCACATTGAGTAGTAACCCGCATCATCGGAAGACCTAACTATGACCAGGAACGGATAGAATTCTACTGTTGAACCATCGGGTCGGGGCCAAGTGCTAATGGAGTCAGGAAGAAAGGCATCCACGACCTGGCAGGAGTGATATCCGGCCCCAGCCCAAACGGGAACCGGAGTTCGATCCCCATAGGGTTGCCGCAGGAAGGGCAGGATCGAGGATTCCCTTCGGCAAAATCTTTCAGTGCATCAAAGAGAGGAGACGCCCACTGCCGGTACTTGCAGAATGTGCATGAGTGAAATCTTTCAGTCGCCATTGGCCCCTCCGGGTCCTATTTGTGATTACGTGGCTACCACGAATCGTGTCAGTACAGTCCACGTGGCCCCTTAACCTCCTGTTTCGTCTCTTGCGGATTCGTGACATGGGCTTCAAACCGGAAGACAGTTTTATCCACCGAGTCTTTGTGTTCAACCTCTATGCTCCAGCCTTCCAACGGCAAGGACAGGACGTGACCGTCGTCGTTTATGGAAGCTAGGTAACCTAAGAGGGTCAGGGACATCTGAGAATCTTGAACTATTTTCAAATCTCTAATTTGTAATCCAGTCCTGAACCATCGTTGCTCGAAGTCTGATCGTATTTCGGACGGTTCCAAAGAGAGAATGTCCGCGGTGGTATAAGGAACAGCCGTCGGCAAAGAAATGCTATCGGTGTCTCCTGGAGATACGTTGCTGTCTCCTGGGGGCGGTATAGGCAGACATCGTGAAGAATTTCTCAGCCTCATTTCTCTTAGAAAAACATCTTTCCACGAAGCATAAAGCAGAAGATTGACGTGGAAGGCATAGCCTCCACGGGCTGTAGACTTGATCGACGCCGATTCCACCTCGACTGACAACTTTCCCCTTTTCAAGTACTTATCGTAGAAAGTGTTCAACCAAGCCAACACCGCGAGGAAGAAGCCGCCAAAAGCAGCCACAGTCTTTGCCCATTCAAAAGTTTCCATTGTTGCATCCTAACGAATAAGGTCAGTATGACGGGCTTGAAGGCAATCGTTAATTTCCTGACGAATCCGCTCAGCCACGTTTATCATCTCTTTCGCTTCTTGATCTGACACTATTCCGGCTCTTTCATAACCCCCAATATTCCATTTCTTTCGAAACAAATCGAACTGTCCCACCAGCCTAGTATCGGCCCCGATAGTCACAGCGAGTCTAGCCAGTCGTTGCTCAACCAGTCTTCCAGAGCCAACATCATTTCCAATGAGGAAGATCTTCATGGGGAATTCTCTGGTGGAAAAAATTCAAATTCACCGACTAATGTCGTTTTTCTTTTGCTCCCCGGTGCGCCGAAGAATATTCACTGTCCATGAATCCGAGCCGGTCACCGCACGGTAAGGCAGCGAGAGCCTAGCCTGGGTCCGATTGAACCCTCTAGTTAGGTTTCACGCGTCGTTCCACACGCCCTTAAACATCTCCTCAGCCGGGATTTTCCCACTCTTTATTAGTTCCTCAAAGTGCAACCCATCCTGCAACTTGCTGACGAGGGCATCCGCGTCGCTATATGAAGCAATACCACCTTCGTAACACAGACTTCTTTCATAGTAATGTCCTTCGACTGCGTTCATGTACTCCGCTGCGAGAGCAAGCATTTCTTCGACCATTTCAACTGAAATATTATCCAGCTCGACCTGCTTCATCGTGGTCTGTACATCAAGGTGCGCAATGCGTTTGTCACGGTGAGTTCGAATCGCCTTTGATTTTTCCTTTAGATTAGCAAGTATCTCCTTTAGTTCGGAAACAAGCCGGTGATCGCCATGTTTTTCCACCCGCTTCTGCAATGTTTCAAAGGAAAGCTTCTGCGTTTTTCCTTTGCCAGCAGGATCGGTGAGTTTACTCAGCGACAATAGTACATCATCTATAAGCACCCGATGAATTATAAGAAAGAAAGCATAGGCACATTCAGCCAACAACATTCGCCGCTTTTCCGAAGTTTGAAAAAGTTGTCGGTGGTTTTCCCATTTGGTGTGAAGCCACACAACTTCATCCTTGAGGTCATCGAATACGCTTTTTATGGTTTCGGGCATCTCGCTCATGATTTGTGTCTCTCCTCATATGAATCTCCTTTCAAATTTTGGCTGCCAGTCACCACTTCATGTTCGGTTACTCGATCATCAATAAGGCGGATCGCTCTTCGCCTGTACGTCTATTCCATCTATTTACGAAATTGTTACCGAGGCTCCAGGCAAATTCATAGTCTCCGTCAACAAAATTCCATCCACCTTCGCTTGTTAGTCTTAGGGGAAGGTTACTCAATTCGCCCGTCTTCAAATTTTGCTTTTCCACGGATGTCCGCGTCGCGGTGTACTGTATTGTCCCGTTCTGAATTCGCCACTCATGGTCGCTCATTAGAAGTTTTCTCCTGATTCTTGATTCAAAGCCATCCCTGGCGGGAGTTGAATGCTTGTTCAAAGAAACTTGTTCATATCAACGGGTAATCCTACTTCCTTCATTTCCCTTGCCAAAAGGGATTTCCACGCCCCGACTTTGTCTAATTTGACAAAAAGGACGCCTTGATAATCGGACGGAATCTCGACTCCTTCATGATATAGCGCACATACTTTGTCTCGACCGAGTTTTCCAAGAAAGAAGCCGAGTTCAAAAATAACATTTTGGCGGGCTCTGGGACGTTGAGTTTCGTACGGTTCTGAAAAGGGACCGCCACGGTCATCAGCAGTCAGAAGGACAATCGCAAACGATACATCGGAATGATCTACGAATTTCTCGATGATTGTTTTCCCTTTATTAGGTTGCTCGTGCAGTATTAGTGGTTCCAGTTCGAGCTTTTCGAGGAAACGTGCCGCTGCTTCACGCGTACCTTCATCGTGACCATGCACAAGAAAGATTTTTTTCATGTCCAAGACCTGATGTTCAAGATGGGATACGGGTTCTTCTTTGCTGGAACCCTCGATATCGTCGATTCCTCTAGCTGTAACGGAATAAAACGAAAGGTATAGTTGGTCTTTTGCTTCTGTAGCCTGATCTGGCAGATCAGGCGGTTTTCTTACCAATTTTCTCTTTTCTTCTAAGTAATCAAGTTGCGCCTTGAACTCATCTGGCGACAGACCTTCCCCTAACCGATCATAAAGAACAGTCCCTGCCACACCCAGAACCGGATCCAAGTCCGGAAAATCTAGTGATATCCGCCCATTTTTACATCCCACAAGAATTTCAACACACTCATTCGCATGTTTTGATGGTCATCGGCCATGTTTGTCCTCAATTCTTGGTATTATTGGGACTCTCGATGTCATCTGTTTAGATGCGGCCCCACCTGTGCCTGGGCTCGCCATCCCTCTAACCGATTGACGCGAAAGGTGGAGATTGTCCTGAACAAAGCCAGTGGTTCTAGAGACAGATGAGTTCCCGTTTCTCTGTTTCCTCCCCTGTCAGGTCACGCGAGGCAATCCTTGGATTATATACGCAAACGAGACCCGGAACTATGAGAAATGCTCTTTCTGTCGCCTGATCTGTGCTGGGTTGGCGGGCACCTTCGTCGCTGCTCGTCCGACAATCACTGTCTCGTGCCATAGAGCCACGAGGGAATGTTGTTCGTTCCACCCTTAACTTGAACTAGGTGGGTCCCTTTTACTTGGCCGTCCCTGACCCTTGTTTGCTTGAACTCTTCGGTAATCGGGAGAGGTTGCCCGAGGAGTGGGAACGGTCAAATTGAGTGGCTTTTTGAGTTTTTCTCTTACAGCCTGCGGGCGGATAGGTGCGCCAATTGTCAACCCAAGTTGACACTCGACTGCCCTCATCAAATCGTTTCACAGGCGTCCAGGTATCCTCCGCCGCTGCACTAACATTGAACCGGACGTGAGAGAGAAATTCCTGGAAATTCTAGGAGAATTGGAACTAAGCGCCTGATGAGCAAGGAGGGTAGAATTGACCGCTTTACACGGTCTTCCTACGAAATGAGCCTCCACGACTCTTTTTCTTTCTCATTTCTTTTGATTCTTTTGTCTCGATTGCACAGTTTGGAGATCCTGTTTCCTGGAATCTTTGTAGCCGATGAGATTGCATGCGTTGTTCGGAATGCCCAGCCCCTTTCTTTCGTCGATCTACGCAGAAACTTGTAAATTTTGTCGCGGTCACGTCTATTCTGGAACCATTTGAAGAGCCAGACTAACGTACCGGCAATGGCGACCACAATAGCTACGCCCGCCCCAAGCTCTCTGAAATTGGCGCCGAGGAAACCGACGAAGACGCTGCTTATTTCCATACCTCGTCACCCCGCCTCTAACACGGAATTCAGACCCCATACGCTCCGATCACATTGACACCATAGCCTTGGTGGAACAAGAAAATTTTCGGATAATACTATCAGAATCCAGTCTGACCGTCTGCTATCTTTGGCTGGGTAACCGGCGCCAATATCCTCTCTTAATGTTCCGCAGGGTTCAGATAAGGGATGTCTAGGGCAGGGGTGTGCCCGATCCACCTGTAAGACGATTTTAATCCTTTCTACCCAGCACACCCTCTCCAAGATTCCACATACAGTCCTCCCCAACCGAAAAGACAAATTTCGCCACCATTATGCCATGTCTCAGCGTCAAGTCTGCTGCATAGGGAAGACGACAAATATGGCCACATCCCAGAGCGCGTGCGAAATAATGCCGGGCCAAACAGATTTGTATTTGAGGAACAGGGCGCCCCAAAAGAGCCCGCAAAGGAGAGATGCCATCAATAGCATGAAATTAATAGCAAATATGTGGATAGCCGCGTATAGGAATGATGCTATCAGATAGCCGACCACCGCGCCGTAATTCTCAGCCAACCGTGCCTGAACTAGCCCTCTCCAAAAGATCTCTTCAGCGGGACCTATCCAGAACATCAGAAGTCCGCCTATCACCAGTGGAGACGCCAATTCCCTGGTGTCATAAACCTTGGAGATCTCAGGTCGGGCAAAATCGAAAAGCGTGGTGGACAGAATTTCACCGACAAAGAATACCGCATATAGAGCTGCACCCGCTACGATCCCTATTGCCACAAATCGAGGTTTGAAGAAGTACAACTCGGCGAGCCTTTTTCTCCGGAGAGCTAGGCCAAGCCCTCCGAGCAATCCGGTCGCAATGAACATCACCAGCCAAAAGTTCAGCGGAGTCGCTATCCAAGGGGAAAACATTACGAACCAGAACAGCGCGGACAGGCCGACCAAAAGGGCAACCGCTAACATCACGACAAAGCCGCCGGGATCATCGATAGGCCCAGTAAGATCCCGAATACCAAATGAAGCTGCGCAGTTTGCACGTCCGCAAAGGCTATGGCGTCCGGCCTATCGGATTGGCTCCGGTAAACAAGTCTGAGGCTTCTTATAGCGAGAGGTAGGCTCGCAAAGACTGCGAGCGATAAAGGAGGGAGGATATGCTCCAGCGCCATTATTACAACCGCTAGGTATGCTCCGCCCACGAGCGCAAAATACTCAAATTTTGCAGCCGTCGGCCCGACAACATTGGCGACTGTTTTAACCCCGGCTTGAGAATCATGAACGATGTCTCGCAGATTATTAGCATGCAGTATCGCTGCCACAAGGAACCCGACCGGCGCCGAGATCCACAAAACCTTGTGGTCATACGAGCCGGTCAGCGCAAAGTAGGACCCAATGACCATTAGCGGCCCCATCAGGATAAAGACGAGTAGATCTCCAAGGGCCACGTACTTGTAGGCCACCGGCCTGCCGGTATACAAGTAGCCACCGGCCAGCCCGATGACCCCCAGCAGCAAGATGGGTAAGCCTCTATAGGCCACCAGGACGAGCCCGAGCAAGACGCCGGCGGCGAAAAGCAAGATACCTCCAACCAGGACCTGATTTGGGGCGAGCTTACCTTCCACTATCACGCGACTGCCCCCAAATGTGTAGTCGCGGTCGACTCCCTTTATGTAGTCAAAATAGTCGCTCACGACATTGGCGCCCGCGTGGAAAAGTAGCGCGCAAAGAATAACCAAAGGAAACAGATGCCAAGCTACAGGTCCGGAGAATGACAAGGCGAGAACTCCCCCTATGAACACGGGCGCCATGGAGGCAGTGAAAGAGAACGTGCGGACAGCCTGCAGCCATGCGCCCAGTGAACTCCTGTTGCGTTGCGATATTTGATTTTCCACCATTCGCTCCGATTTCTCCCCTTGTCGCGATCGCGCAAACCTAGCCGGCGGATACCAGATCCTATTTGTCTTTGGTCTTCTTGAGCAAGTCGTTGGCTTCGGCGTCATATCCGAGTTTGGAGTACTCGTCGAGGACTCTCTTGGCAGCGACTCGGGCGGCTTTATAGTTACTCATACCCATGTAGGTTCTGGCCTTATATATTTCCTTTTCTGCAAGTTTCTTTCGGCATTCCCTGAGCTTTTCTTCTGCTTTTTTTGACCACTCACCGGCTTTCGCATCTTCGGAAAGGGCCTTGAATGCTTGCAAAGCCGCTTGAATCATGGAGTTGTCCAGATCAGTGTTCTTGATCTGGTTGAAATAGGATAGAGCCGCCTGATATTTCGCCCTCGGGACATCTTTATGCAACGGGTAAAGGTCCACGAATGTTTGATATCTCCCGATGGCCTTTTCATGAGCCCCGTTTTCGAACATAGCGTCTGCTGTTTTCAAATACGCGTCAGGTGTTTTCTCGAATTGAGGATGGGCTGACTTGAGTTTGTCGAAAGCGCTTATTGCCGCTGAATAGTCCTTTTGCTGGAAAAGCCGCTCTCCTTCACGGTAGAGCTGCTCCGGGGTCGAATTCTTGAGAACGGTCTCGGAAGTCCACAAGGCCGGACAACCGGCAAGCATCAGCACGGTCAGCGCCACGGCTATTATGTGGAATTCCGTTCGGTTCATCGCAAATCCCCGATCCTTACCGGCCGATCATTACACCGGAGAAAGCCGGAACCCGGACGATAGTCCGGAACCAGTTTAGCGCTACGTCCCGGTTTGCGCCGGAATGACAACAAAAGCTTCCGTTTTGACCGCGGGCGCGTCAAATCAACCGCGCTTCGGCTCAACCCGTTCGCCACTAACGGCTGGTTTACTCCATTTAAGCACTGAAATCAAGGGCCTCCAAGAACCTTTCGATAGCTAGTAGGTCCTTCGGAGTATACTCTGGGCCAGTTTCAGTAAAGCGCTTTTTTCTTCAGAATCCGGAAACAAGGACATCTTCTGTTGCGCTTCGTCCAGGAAAGAGCGACTCTTTTCCAAAGTATACTGAATACCACCCTTCTCATGGAGGAAATCGCGCACCCACTCAAAATCCGCGTCATCAAAACGTTTGCCTTTGAGAATGGACTCTATCCGCTCCTTTTCCTCCTGACCAGCCTTTGTTAGAGCCGATATCAACGGCAAAGTTAATTTGCCTTCTTGAAGGTCCTGTCCCGGATTCTTGCCCATTGTTCGTCGATCGGATTCGTAGTCGATTACATCGTCCGTCATTTGAAATGCAATGCCCAGGTTGAAACCGAACTGGGCTAAAGCCTCTTCCCGCTCCCGATCCAAACCACCAAGAATCGCTCCGCCTCGGCACGCGGCCTCCATAAGGACCGCTGTTTTGTCAGTAATGATCCGGATATAGTCTTCTTCCGTAACATCGATGTTCCCGATGCGCATCATCTGGAACAGTTCGCCTTCACTCAACCTCTCAGTTGTTCGTGAGACAATCTCCAGTATGCGCAGATTTTTCAATGATGTAAGAGTGGTGAAAGCTTTGGCTAATATAAAATCGCCACCCAACACACACATCTCATTGGACCAGACTGTGTTGGCGGCAGGTCTCCCTCTTCTGGTATCCGCATGATCCACAACATCGTCGTGGAGCAAGGTCGCTGTGTGGATGCATTCGATGGCGCCGGACAGTTTGACAGCGTCCCAGCCGGTGTATCCGCCCATACGCGCCGCTATGATCGTCAGCTGAGGGCGAATTCGCTTCCCGCCGCTGTTCATTATGTGAGCGCCAATTTCAAACGCGACAGGAACTCGGCTCTTCAGTTGTTCAATAAGTTCGTTCTCCAGTTCCAGCATTACGGACTGGATCGAGTCGAGTAGATCCAAATCGTCCTCCGGCGACCAGAATATGACCGCCAACTTTACCACGTAACGAAATCCTTTAGCAAGCCGCGAGCCATTTAACCGGTAATCCCTCAAGTTACGCGGAGCGTGGGTTGTCATTGCGAGCAGTGAAACGACGAAGCAGTCCCCCGGGCCGGAAGATTGCCTCGCTCCGCTCGCAATGACAGACTCTAGCCGCCCTAACTGCACGATTGCCTTAACTGAAATGCTGCAAAATATGATATGTCTAAGGTAGGTTCGGCTGGAGACCGAATTGTGGCATACCTGTGTTCGGGACTTGCCATGCGAAGGAAGCTCACGGGAACGGTTCAATGACTTGTGCGGCGCTTGTCACAGCGGCTGGTCTCGGTAAAAGAATGGGGAGCGCCGCTCGAAAGCAGTATCTCGATTTGAAAGGCCGGCCTGTGCTGGCCTGGACGTTATCAGCTTTTGAATCCCACCCGTTGATAGATCTGATTGTGATAACCGTCCCACCCGGTGACGAAGACTTTTGCCTGCAAACCGTGGTGAGGCCTTTCAATTTCGAAAAGATAGCGAATATTGTCCCGGGGGGAAGCGACCGTCAGGCTTCTGTCCGCCTCGGGCTAGAGGGGCTGGTAGACACCGAGCTGGTTGTCATCCATGATGGAGTTCGACCGCTGGTGTCTGCCTACACGATTACGAAGAGCATCGAGGCGGCCAAGACCAGCGGAGCTGCCGTTGCGTGCTCGGCGGTCAGGGAAACGGTAAAAAAGAGAAGCGGCCCTTACCTGATGACAATTCCACGCACGGATCTGTTGCTCGCTCACACGCCTCAGACGTTTCGGACTTCTTTGATAATCGACGCTCACCGCAAAGCGTTTGAAGATGGTTTCAACGGCACGGACGATACGGTGTTAGTGGAACGCATGGGCCACCCGGTGGTGGCTGTCGATGATTCCGACGAAAATATTAAAATAACCACGCCCGCGGACATGGTTTTGGCCGGAATTCTTCTCGAAGCAAGAATGTCGGAGTAGGCCAGGCGTCTGATCATGTCTTTCTCCTGAGGCGTCGGGACCTACGGCCATGAGAGCGACTCGGGCGGCCTGCACTCCAAGCTCATCTTGTCCTGCTCATTCGTGATCTTGACCGGATAATTTCCGGTGAAGCACGCGGTACAGAAGTGGTCTCCAGGAAGAGGCATAGCCCGGAGCATTCCTTCCATGCTCAGATATGCCAATGAATCCGCTCCTATGAACTCACCGACCTCTTTTACCGTTTTTGAACAAGCTATGAGTTCTCCTTTGCTGGAAAAATCAATTCCGTAGAAACACGGGTAACGTATGGGAGGGCAGCTTATGCGCATGTGGATTTCCTGCGCGCCCGCGTCCCGTAACGTGCGAGTCCGGAGCCTGCTCGTGGTGCCTCGCACGATGGAATCATCCACCACCACTATTTTCTTTCCTTCAAGCACCTCGCGAACCGGGTTAAGCTTCAACCGAACACCAAGATCTCTGATCGACGGGGAAGGTTGAATGAAAGTGCGCCCCACATAGTGATTGCGGATCACGCCGTATTCCAGCGGGAGACCGCTTCCTTGAGCAAAACCCAAGGCCGCGTAATTTCCTGACGCGGGCATCGGAACTACGAGGTCTGCGCCCTCCACCGGGTTTTCCAGCGCTGCATGCAACCCGAGCTGTTTTCGGACTTTGTAAACACCATGAGAAAAGATTGTTGAATCAGGCCGTGCGAAATAGATGTACTCGAAGACGCACATGGCTGGACGATGTCTTCTGGGTAATTGAATAGATCTTAAGCCGTTGTGGTCCGCTATGACTATCTCCCCCGGTTGGACGTCTCTGACATATTCCGCGTCAATAATGTCCAGGGCGCAGGTCTCTGATGCGAATATGATCGCATCCCCCTTCTTGCCTATACACAGCGGCCTGACTCCGTGAGGATCACGAGTCGCCGCTATCCCGTTGGGCATAAGAAAGACCAACGACCACGCCCCTCTCATCTCCTCAAAAACCTTAACGAGCCGGTCCTCGAATGATCCTTTCTTGTGCAAAATCAAATGCGCTATGAGTTCCGAGTCAGTTGTAGTTTGAAATATGGCGCCTCGGGACTCCAGTTTTCTCCTAAGCTTCGCGACATTGACTAGATTTCCGTTATGGGCTAGCGCAAAAATCCTGTCGATCTGCTCTACCAGGAAAGGTTGAGCATTTCTGAGCATGGAGCTGCCTGTAGTGGAGTAACGGACATGGCCTATCCCCATATTTCCTTTAAGTTTTTCTATGACACCTTCTTTAAAAACGTCGGAAACCAAGCCCATACTCTTATGGGCTTTAACGTCCGTGCCGTCACTTACCACGATGCCTGCTGATTCCTGTCCGCGGTGCTGAAGCGCGTAAAGACCCAAATATATTAGCTGAGCCGGATCTTCAGCCCCGTATACGGCGAAGATTCCGCAGGCCTCTTTCTTGGAAGGAGAATCGAACATAGCGGTCTCTCCCTATGAGACAACAGTATCCGTCTGAATTGTCGCCAAATTAGCTTACGTTGTTGAAGTCGTCAAGGCATGAGACGCGATGGGAAAGCTCAATGTCAAGAGACTCATCCAATTTCACAAATCGCCCGCGCAACTTCGATATGGCCATTTAAGATAAGCGACCACCGGATCCGCAATATCTGATCAGGTAGTCGCTCTCTTCCGGTCGGTTTCACGAAGGGCGTTGGCGCTTCTCCCAACCACAACGGAAATTCTATCCGGGTTCCCGGCCTCACCTGGATGATGGAGCCACAGGGCCTCGATTTACGGCTCCGCCCCACCCGGAGCGAGGATCCTGACCGCCGGGTATTTCCACTGGCTTAGGCATTGCAATGGGTGCGGCGGAAGACTCGGTCCCCGCTCCGGATGTCTGCTCCCGTTGCTGAATGCGCCTCGGTTGGGCCGGAGACGCCGCGCTCTGTTTCTTCTGCCGAGGCCGCTGCTGGCGCACACCAGCCGGCGGTCCTTGCTCGCCCGCAGGCGGATAGTATTCGACCCTCGTCCCCTCAGGGGTCGTCGTACTGATGCTAACTGCCCCAGGTGGCAAATCGTCAGCGGCGATGGGCAATTGACCCGGCGCCCCCGGCTGTGGCGTGGATGAATATTGTCCCGGCCTAGGAGCTGTGGCAGCCGGCGCTCTCTGTGCCCTGCTTGCCCTTTGACCGCTTGTTGGCGCAGGCTGCTGTTGGGGCGTGAACTGCTGTACGGGGGCCTGTTGCTGAGGCGTGTATTGCTGCGCGCCGTACTGCTGGGGCGCTCCATACTGTTGAGGAGCAGAGTACTGTTGTGGCGCCTCCGCCGCTCCGGGTTGTTGATAATAGCCTTGACCCTGCGGGGCATATCCTTGCGGGGCATATCCTTGCTGAGAGGGATAGTATTGCTGCTGATACCCTGGCGCCTGCGGATAGCCTTGGTAGGGCATTTGCCCGGGCATCTGGTTTCCAGCGGCGTATGGCTCGGGAGAATTGAATTGACCTGTAAAATTATCGCCCCAAAGGCCAAGTCCACTGGGTCCGAAGATTGAATCCAAAAATCCCTGCGCGGACGCCTGGCATTGTAAAGCGAGTATAAGCCCAATCACCATGAGGCCGGTCCGTAACATTTTATCCTCCTTGCGGATCGAAGACTCCGCTCCGGTGGCTGAGAACTATAGAAAGCCGTGATTATCTATTTTATAGTTGTTATCGGCAAATGTCAATAAATTGGTTTATGGTTTAGATACAACGTCTTGAATCTGATTACAAACTCATTTTTCTGGGGCCTCGAATCCGCATGATCCGCCTTGCCGGACGCAAGATTTCAACTCTTCTATAATATTAGGTTAAGAAAAATCTTTCAAGCTCACCAAATTGTATTGTCTCGTCCCCAGTCCGATTTGTTCCGCGTATTCCAATTGGCGTTCCCAATCGATATTCGGATAAAGGGCGCGGAACTTATCTTCACCCGGATCGAGAGCTTTGTCCAGCGTTGACAACGCGTTGCCCGGCGCGCCGTTCACCATATCCACTGCAGCCTGGTCGATGGCCACTGGGTCCAACGAAGCAAGTATACCGAGGTTGGGAACAATCTGACGATCCGAAAAAGGAGTACAATCACACAATGGCGATACATCAGTCACGAAGGTCATAAAGATCATTTTGCCTTTCTTCTGCTTACAAACCGCCGCTGCGTATTCCACCATTTTTTCCATGAATGTGGGGATGGACTCGTTCCATTGCACCTGAATCGCCTTCTGGGGGCAGGCAAGAATACATTCGGCGCATCCGATACAGTTTTCTGGCGTTATCCTCGCCTTACGCTCTTCGTCTTCACCTTCAAGCGATATGGCCTGACCCTTGCACCAGACGGTACAATCTCCGCATCCAATACATCTTTTCTTGCTGACTTTCGGCGAGATGTTGGAGTGTTGGGCCAGTTTTCCTTCCCTGGAGGCGCAGCCCATTCCGAGATTTTTCAAAGCGCCTCCGAACGCCGTCAACTCGTGTCCTTTGAAATGAGTCAACACCACCACACCATCCGCGTTATATATATCCGAGGCAATATGCGCCTCTTTTATGTGGCGGCCCTTCAATGAAAATGTTGTCTGGCTGTTTCCTCTCAGACCGTCTGCAATGATGACAGGCGCGGAAGTGATCTCTCTTGTAAATCCGTTGTCAAAGGCCGTTACCAAATGTGAGCAAGCCTCGGTACGAGACCCGACATACAGTGTGTTAGTATCCGTAAGGAAAGGGACTGTTTGAATAGCTCGAAGACGTTCCACTATCCGCCGAACAAATTGAGGCCGAATGTGCGCTGTATTCCCTGCTTCACCAAAATGGAGCTTGACTGCAATCAAGTCCTTTCGTTTGAATCTTTCCGCGGGCTTGAGTAGATCGAATAGCAGCCCCACTTTCTTGATCACACTCTGCTTCCAGTCGGCATGCAAGTCCGTCACGTAAACATCGGCAGAGGCCATTGCCACTCCTTCAAATTTTGTATCTAAGATCCGATTCTAAAGCCAAGACCGGGTGAGAAAATCGCTTCCGCTGCTTCGGAAATGGGCTAGCCTGACATAAGCGGAATCGACACCTAGCACATTTGGAAAATCTAGTCCACTAAGCCGACAGAGTTCTTTCCTGATTTAAGTTACGAGCCTAAAATTATCCATTAGGGTAGCAGAAATGACAAGAAGAAATTTGAAAAAATGCTTTACGTGCGGTAAGATAAACTTCGGTAGTAAAGTCGGATGAATGGTACATTATTGGAAATCTTGCTTCGTCATTGCGCAGGGATGTAATTGACCATGAAAGATCGTCTTGGCGAAATGTTGCTACGTGAAAACGCAATTGATCCGGACCAGCTTGAACAAGCGCGAGAGTATCAGAAGAATAACGGCGGGACTGTTTATGGCGCACTTGTGAAGCTCGATTACGTGAGCGAAGACGATCTCGTCGAATTCCTGGTAAAGAAGCTTGGTCTCCCCAATATATACCTGGAAGAAATCGATGTGGATCTTGATGCGCTGAAATTGATCCCGGTCGGCATTGCCCAGAAATATCTGGCCATACCGTATGGACGACTGAATTCGACGCTTCAGGTGGCCATGGCTGACCCTACCGACCTGAACGCGGTCGATGATATTCACTTCATGACAGGTCTGGCCGTAGAGATAAGCATTGCCACCGAATCAGAAATTCGGAAGGCGCTCGATACCTATTATGACACGGGCGAGCATGTGGAAGACATGCTGGACGAATTCGGGGAGGATGATCTCGAGGCCATTGGCGCGGAGATGTCCGAGCTGGACGTCTCGGATGTTGCCAAAATGGCTGAAGAAGCGCCCGTGGTAAAACTCGTCAACTGGTTATTTCGAGAAGCGATACAAAAAGGCGTCAGTGATATTCACGTTGAACCGTACGAAAAGGTTTTCCGGATCAGGTTCCGCATTGACGGTTCGCTTTATGAGTTTTATAAACCGCCTATAAGGCTGAAGGCTCCGGTGGTGAGTCGTCTGAAAATCATGTCGCGGCTGGATATCGCTGAGCGCCGGTTGCCCCAGGACGGGCGCATAAAACTCAAACTCGGAAAAGGGCGAGATATTGACTTGCGCGTTTCCGTCTTACCTACTCTTTTCGGAGAAAAAGTGGTCATGCGGCTACTGGATAAATCCTCGCTCCAGTTGGACATGACTAAACTCGGTTTTGAAGAGGCTCCCCTCAGGAACTTTAAGGAGGCCATCCACAAACCTTTCGGAATGGTTCTCGTCACCGGCCCCACGGGATCCGGTAAGACGACGACTCTCTACAGCGCTTTGTCTGAGTTGAACACTTTGGACGTCAATATTTCTACTTGCGAGGACCCTGTCGAATTCAACCTTCCGGGAATAAATCAGGTGCAGATGCACGAAGAGATAGGACTAACTTTTGCTTCTTCACTGCGATCATTTCTCAGGCAGGACCCCGATATTATCATGGTTGGTGAAATTCGAGACTTTGAAACCGCAGAAATCGCGGTCAAAGCTGCACTGACCGGACACTTGGTTCTATCCACGCTACATACCAATGATGCTCCCCAGACTGTTAACCGTCTTTTGAACATGGGAGTGGAGCCCTTTCTTGTCGCAAGTTCCGTCAATCTGATTCTCGCCCAAAGACTCGCGAGAAAGATATGTCCACAATGCAAGACGGAGATTGATCCTCCGGTTGAGGCGCTTCGGGACTTGGGCGTGAAAATGGAAGACATCGGTTCGTTTTCAGTATACGAAGGCAAAGGGTGTGGTCTCTGCGCCAATACCGGATTCAAGGGGAGACTGGCCCTCTACGAAGTAATGCCGATGATGGATGAGGTGCGGGAGCTGGTCTTAGCGGGAGCATCCGCCATGGAAATTAAAAGGGAAGCTGTCCGCCTCGGGATGGATACCCTTCGCATGGCCGGCATCAACAAACTGAAAGATGGCATTACCACTGTCAACGAGGTAGCACGGACCACTATGGCAGATTGATAACCTATGGTGGCGCAAGATTTCAATATATAGCGCCGGCCGAATACAAGGCGAGTCAAGAAAAGTTCTGTTGCAGATCAAAATGCGAGGCAATGCGAACCGGTGGTTTAACCGGAGAAGCTTCATGGACGAAAGGGACAGATTTTGGCTACACTCCATGATTTTCTGAAAGAGATGGTCGAGCGCGGAGCGTCAGATCTTCACGTTACCGTGGGTGTTCCGCCTATGATTCGGGTTCACGGCGACCTGATTCCTCTGGAGTACCCTCCTTTGAAACCCCAGGAGACAAGACAGCTCTGCTATAGCGTCCTAACAGATGCGCAGAAGCATCGTTTCGAGGAAGATCACGAACTGGACCTCTCTTTCGGAGTAAAGGGTTTGAGTAGGTTCAGGGCCAACATTTTCAGCCAACGAGGCGCTCTGGCCGGCGCTTTCCGATTGATACCTTATCAGATACGCAGCTTTGAAGAATTGGGACTCCCGCCGATAGCCAATGAGCTTTGTTCCAAACCACGGGGGCTGATACTTGTCACCGGGCCGACCGGGTGCGGAAAATCCACCACGCTTGCCGCCATGATCGACAAGATAAACACCACCCGAAGACAACATATAGTGACAATAGAAGATCCCATTGAATTTACGCATCAGCACAGGTCATGCATAGTTAACCAGCGGGAGCTTCATCAGGACACTAAAGGTTTCCATGCGGCGCTGCGCAGCGTCCTCCGGCAGGACCCGGACGTCGTGCTCATCGGTGAAATGAGAGATCTGGAAACCATTGAAGCTGCCTTAACAGTATCAGAAACAGGACATCTCACTTTTGGAACGCTGCATACAAATTCATGCGTCCAGAGTATTCACAGAATCATAGACGTCTTCCCGTCACATCAGCAGCCGCAGGTTAGGGCGCAGTTGAGTTTTGTTCTCGAGGGGGTTATGAGTCAGACTCTCATTCCGACGCTAGACGGCAAGGGAAGGGCCCTGGCGCTGGAAATCATGGTTCCCAACGCCGCGATACGGAATCTGATCAGGGAGGACAAAATTCACCAGATTTATTCCCAAATTCAAGTCGGACAGGCAAAATCGGGCATGCAGACCATGAATCAGTCGCTTCTCATGCTTTATCAGAGAAGGGTCATCTCTTTTGATGAAGCCATGGCCAGGTCGGGGGACCCTGATGAATTGCGACAAATGATGGCCGGTCTCCCCAAGGGCCCCCAGCGGGTCACGACCATGGGATGAGGGCGTCCTGGTGTGGAGGCTCGCATGACGATCCGATTCTTGTAATGACTGAGGGCCTGACCTATCGGCCGAACGCAAGACTAGCTGCTCTGAGGCGGGCGTCAAAAGCTTCTATCCCGTTTGGTTGCGTTGTCAGGAAGCGCAATATGCGGGATAAAGCCCGCTGCGTGAGAAATTACGTGAGGATTAATAGTTAGTACGGAGGGCCATTTTACATGCCGGAATACGTTTGGAAAGCCCGTACCTCGGCCGACAATATATTGAGCGGGGAGATGAACGAGGTCAACGAGTCGGTGGTCATGGCCAAGTTGCGCAAGATGAACTACACCGACATCAAGGTGAAGAAGAAACCGAAGGACCTGTTTGAGAATATTGAAATTTTTCAGCCAAAGGTGAAAACCAAAGATATCGTCATTTTTACTCGTCAGTTCGCCACGATGATTGACGCCGGCTTGCCGCTTGTGCAATGTCTCGAGATCCTGTCAGGCCAGCAAGAAAATAAAACCTTTAAGAAGGTGCTCACCTCGGTCAAAACCACAGTGGAGGGAGGTTCAACATTTGCCGATGCGTTGAAGCAGCATCCAAAAATTTTCGATGACCTGTTCGTCAATTTGATCCACGCTGGAGAGGCAGGCGGCATACTTGACACCATCCTCCGGCGACTTGCGGTGTTTCTCGAAAAGGCCGAGGCGTTGAAGCGTAAAGTCAAAGGGGCAATGGTATATCCCGGTGTCGTCATCAGCATAGCCTTGGGTGTCGTGGTGATCTTGCTTGTTTTCGTCATACCGGTTTTCAAAGAGATGTTTGAAGGGGCCGGCGAGAAGTTGCCGGCGCCCACGCTTTTCGTTTTGGCCCTGAGTGAATTTGTACAGAAATACTTCATTCATATGGCTGTAATGATTGCAATTATAGTCTTCTTATTTAGGAAATTCATCCAAACGCAAAAGGGTCGGCTAATATTGGATCGAGTGGCATTGAAATCGCCCGCAATAGGTGTTCTATTGCGAAAGGTGGCCGTTGCAAGGTTCTGTTCTACTCTTGGGACCATGATCTCCAGCGGCGTCCCCATACTGGATGCTCTTGAGATAACGGCCAAAACCGCCGGAAACGTGGTTATCGAAAAAGCGATAATGAATACTCGAACGGCAATCGCGGAAGGTCGCACTATTGCGGAGCCTCTTATGGAAACCGGTGTCTTTCCGGGCATGGTAGTCAGGATGATCGCAGTCGGTGAAGCCACTGGGGCGCTGGATGCCATGTTGGCCAAGATTTCGGAGTTTTATGACGAAGAGGTGGACGCCGCTGTCGAGGCGCTGACTCAGTTGATGGAGCCGATCATGATAGTCGTCTTGGGCGGTGTTTGCGGTGGAATGGTCATTGCGATGTACTTGCCCGTCTTCGGAATGGCCGGGGCGATTGGCGGCCAATAACAAGAAGTTGACTATCTTTTTGCTCTTATCTTCTCCCTTCGATGAAATATGTGAGGAGGCGCTTAAAGCCTCTTTTTCTTTGTGGATGTGACATCAACGTGTGGCCGGTCATTCAGCCGCAAGCAACCGATTTCATTTGGCGGTTTCGTGGATGCGATGACCAACCGGCGGCTCGATGTTCATCACATTGCTGGGCATCAGGTCCCTTCCGTATGGCTTTTCTCAAGATGACGGGCTTGTGCCGAGAGCGTAGTTCGATACCGGATTTCTGTTTGAAAATGCTCGCACTTTTCGCAGCCTGGATCAACTACCTCATCGGCTAACGCCCTTTGGCCCGCGAGGCGGCCGTGCTCTTGACTTTTTTGAGGGGAAAGGATAAAAACCCCATCTGATCTAGGGCAGAAAAAAGGAGAATCTGAGCCTTGTCGGAATCTTTATCAAAGACGAAAAGTCCGGCGGCTTCATCGCTGATCGAAGTGCGATTGCGAAAGGCCCAGGAACTCGAACAAGCAGGCGTGTCTGCCTTTGCGACAGGTTTTACGCCTGACCTGACGGTGGATGAGTTCGAAAAGAAATACGCCGGGAAGAAAGAGTTCGACGAAACGGAAGAGGTGTCCCGAATGGCAGGGCGGATTATAGCCCTGAGAATACTTGGAAAAGCGTCTTTTATAAGACTTCGGGACGCCACCGGCGATTTCCAGGCCTATTTCGGTCGAGACACCGTGGGTTCGGAAGCGTACAAATTAATAAAGAAGCTTGATATAGGAGATATTGTCGGTGTTCAGGGGAGGCCTTTTAGAACGCGGACAGGCGAGCTGAGCCTGCTGGTTAAGGAACTAACGCTTCTGACGAAGTCGTTGCGTCCTCTGCCCGAGAAATGGCATGGCTTGTCGGACGTGGAGACTCGATACCGCCAACGTTATCTGGATCTTATCGTTAATCCCGCGGCTAGGGACATTGTCCGGACAAGGAGTCGTGTAATCGGTTTTCTTCGAGAATATCTGGTGAATCGTCGATTTCTGGAAGTCGAGACCCCAATGATGCAGGCCATTCCAGGCGGGGCCACTGCCAAGCCATTTGAAACCTTTCATCATGCGTTAGATCGCAAACTCTACCTCAGAATTGCGCCTGAATTATATCTCAAACGCCTGCTAGTAGGCGGCTTTGATAGGGTATTTGAAATTAATCGAAACTTCCGAAATGAAGGGATTTCTACGCAGCACAATCCGGAATTCACTATGCTCGAATTTTATCAGGCCTTCAGTACGTACGAAGACTTGATGTCGATGACGGAAGATATGTTGGCGGCGTCGGTGAAATTCATTACTGGAAGTTATCAAATCACTTACGGTGACCGTGAGCTGGATCTAACGCCTCCTTGGCGCCGTATTACCGTAAAGGAAGCGCTCCTGAGACACAGCGGTCTTACGGCGGCTCAAATCGATGATCGCAACGCAGTCTTCATCAAAGCTGTCGAGACCGGACTGGAAGTGGGGAAAGAAGATTCGTTGGGCAAGTTGTGGATGGCGCTTTTCGATGAATTCGTAGAGGAGAAACTTTGGGGACCAATATTTGTCTACAAGTACCCTGTGGAGGTTTCCCCCCTGGCTCGAAGAAATGATGAAGATCCTACCGTCACGGATCGATTTGAGCTTTACATCTGCGGCCGAGAAATGGCCAACGCATTTACGGAGCTGACGGATCCTCTCGACCAGAGGAGTCGCTTCGAAGAGCAGGTTTTGGCCAGAGCATCCGGTGATGAGGAAGCCCATTTCCTGGATGAAGATTTTCTCAGGGCGCTGGAATACGGCATGCCTCCCGCGGCTGGAGAAGGTATTGGCATAGACCGCCTGGTGATGCTCCTGACCGATTCGCCGTCGATTCGCGAAGTCATATTGTTTCCTCACATGCGGCCGGAAAAAGGGCTGGGATGAATTTACCTTTCGAAATTGTCGTCGGCCTGCGCTATATCAAGGCGAAGCGAAAACAGGCATTCATCTCGGTTATTGGCGCATTCAGCGTTCTTGGCGTGATGCTCGGCGTAATGACTCTCATTATTGTTTTAGGAGTAATGAACGGATTTGAAAAGGACCTGAAAGAAAAAATCCTTGGGACTGTTTCCCATCTGGTAGTGATGAGCCATTCCAGCCGTTCGATAGCCGGCTGGGAGAACTTGATGGAACGTATACAAGATTTTGATGGGGTGGAAGCCACAACTCCTTACATATACGCGCAAGCGATGCTCTCCACTCGCGGAAGGGTCAGAGGAGTTATCGTCCGGGGCATAGATCCGGGAACCGCCAGCAAGGTTATTTCACTGCCAAGATATTTGATTCAAGGAAACATAAACGATGTGTCCGAGCGATCAGATGACGCTACCGGGATTATTATCGGAAAAGAGCTGGCCGTCTTGAACTCACTTCGTGTCGGAGATGTGGTCCAATTGATATCTCCTCAGGGAAAGAGAACTCCGATAGGCGCCATCCCGCGCGTCCAAAATTTTAGGATTGCGGGGATTTTCAAATCAGGAATGTACGAGTTCGACGCGAACCTCGTATACATGGAGTTGGGACAGGCGCAGAAATTCTTTGAGATGGGCGCCGGAGTTACGGGAATTGAGGTGCATTTGGCCGATATCTATACCGCGCCAAAGCTCGGTTCTCGAATTGAGTCAATTTTGGGCGCGCCGTTCTGGACCAGGACTTGGCAGGAAATGTACAGGAATCTCTTCAGCGCCCTTAAATTGGAAAAAATGGCGATGTTCATTATCCTCACGTTTATCGTGTTGGTGGCTGCATTTAACATTATTATCGCGCTCATCATGCTGGTCATGGAAAAGAGTCGAGATATCGCAATACTAAAAGCGTTGGGCGCCACCCCGGACAAGGTAATGCGGATTTTTGTGGTGCAGGGCATGCTGGTTGGAGTTGTCGGGACTCTATTGGGCGCCGCCGCCGGAGTAGCCGGAGCCGCAATTCTTGCAAGATATCCAATTATTGAGCTTCCTGAGGAGATTTATACCATTCCGACGCTGCCCATTTCGATAGAAGCATCGGATATCCTGATTATATGCGCAGTTGCTTTAGTTATTTGTTTCTTGGCGACAATCTATCCGTCACTGCGGGCCGCACGCCTGGAGCCCGTGGAGGCGCTCAGATATGAGTGAACATCCGCTTTACCAGGTGACGGACCTGCGGAAGAGCTATTCTAATGGGATCCGAAAGGTGGAAGTCCTCAGAGGTATAGATTTGACGGTGTATTCGGGCGAGAGCATTGCTATTACGGGCCCCTCGGGTGTGGGCAAGAGCACTTTGATGCACATCCTCGGACTCTTGGATCGTCCAGTGAGTGGGAATGTCTTGTTGGACGGCGTGGATGTTTTGCAGCTTGGTGATAGTGAAAGGGCTCGCGTCCGGAATAGACGCGTCGGTTTTGTGTTCCAGTTTTTCCAGCTTCTTCCGGAGTTCTCGGCGCTTGAAAATGTTATGATGCCGGGTCTAATCTGCGGCCAACGAGAAAAGGATCTCATACCAAAGGCCACCGCAATCCTGGAAGAAGTGGGTCTTGCCGAAAGGACGACTCACAGACCGGGTGAACTGTCCGGCGGTGAGCAGCAGCGAGTGGCTGTAGCGCGAGCGCTGATCATGAATCCGGATGTGCTGTTGGCCGATGAACCAACGGGAAATCTCGATCCTGAAACCGGACAAGAGATAGAGGTTCTTCTAAGGAATCTCAACGAATTACGAAAAACTACTCTGATCGTGGTTACTCACAAAGAATCACTTGCCAAAACCATGACTAGACGAGTGGGACTCGTGGGCGGAAAGATAGAGGAGCTTCAATGAAGAGGCTGCTGGGCTTGACCACAATTTTATTGCTTATCCCGGCAATAATGTGGGCGCAAGAGCCGCGAAAGAAAATTCTGATTTTTCCATTCAAGACCCATCAGAAAGGTGCGCCTGATGGTTTTAGTAATGAGCTTGCTGCTATTTTGGGCTCACAATTGGAACGAGAAGGCGATCTGGAAATAGTAAGCGGGGCCCCGTTTCTCGAATTGATCCGAGGCAAGCGTGTGGATCCTGCGAGGATCGCGCGAATAGCGAACCGAGCAAACAGCGTAGCCGCTATTTGGGGTAATATTTCGAGATTGGACGAGGGCTTCTCTGTTGATATTTCGGTCATGGGCAAGGATGAGCGAAAGAAACCCCAAGAATTTTCCGCTACCGGCAAAGACATGGAAGCGTTGATGGCTCGTATGAAGGATTTGGCAGCGGAGATCGGCGCTGCGGCGCTGGAAAGACCCAAGATCGGCTCAATAGACATTGAAGGCAACAAGAGAGTACAAAAAGAGACGATTCTCAACAAGTTGGAGATGAAGCCGGGTGAGGTTTTTCGGCGAAGTGCGGTCAGCGACGAAATTCGAGATCTGTACAAAATGGGGTACTTTGACGACGTTCAGATCCGGGCCGAGGAAACTCCAACAGGACAGGTGGATCTCCACATCACTCTGAAGGAGCGGCCTTCGATAAAGAGCATCGAAATTGACGGCGCCAAAATCTTTTCCAAGGACGAGTTGTTAGATGCCTTGACGACCAAATCGCTCACCGTGGCTAGCACTGAAAAAATCCGTGACGACATCGCCAAAATCAAGAAGATGTATGAGAAGGAAGGGTATTATCAGCCAAAAATAGACTACGAAATTAAGGAACTCTCCCCTGCTGAGGCTAAATTGGTCTTCAAGATAGAGGAAGGCCAAAAAAGCTTCTTGACGAAAATTGTGTTGGAAGGGCGTGAAAAACTATCAGAAAAAGAAATAGAAAAGCTGATCACCTTAAAAGAAAAAAGTTGGTTTTGGTTTCTTGATGAGTCGGGAACTTTTACGAATGAGAAACTGGAAGAGAACCGCATGCGGATCATGGCGGCGTATCTGGAGAACGGTTTCATCAATGTCCAGGTTGGCGCTCCAAAAGTCGATATACGCGATGGCAAAGTGACGGTCACTTACCCCATACGCGAAGGCAATCGTTTTCAGGTGAGAAAGGTGGATGTTGAAGGCGATCTGCTCGTTCCCAAAGAGAAATTGCTTGCCGATCTGGGCGTAAAACCTCGTACATGGTTTAAACGTTCCTTGTTAGGGGAAGATCTGAAGAGTCTGGCAAAATTATACAACAACATGGGGTATGCCTACGCTGATGTAGAACCCCGCCAGAAAGTGAACGAGCGATACGACTTCATCGACTTGGCCTACCACATAACAAAGGGCGAACGTGTAACGATCCAGAAAGTGGATATAGCTGGCAATGAACGCACTCGCGACAAGGTGATCCGAAGAAGCTTGGCTGTGGGAGAGGGTGACCTATACAATGCAGATGCGTTTGAGGCCACTAAGAGTCGCCTCGAACAACTGGATTATTTTGAGGCCGTTCGACTGAAAACATCTCCGGGCTCACGACCTGATTTGATGGATGTGACAGTTGAAGTCATGGAAAAGAAGACAGGCTCATTGGCAGCGGGACTTGGATATTCATCTCAGGACGGCGCGACAGGGAACGTAAATCTTAAGGAGCGCAATCTGTTCGGGCTTGGGATTGTCGCGGACGCCAAAGCAAATATCTCCGGTCGCCGAAACAGCTATGAAGGTTCCTTAAGTTATCCGTGGTTGTTCGACCTGCCACTGAGCGCGTCGATCAGAGGCTACAAGGCTGTAACTAAGGAACTAAACTATGTTAGGGACAGTGAAGGCTTTGGGGCCAATGTAGCTTACCCTTTACCTATACCTTTACTCAGCGAGTGGACGATGAATACAGGATTCTCTAGGGATTCCAGTAAGCTGGGAGGATTTGACCAGCTCTTCGCCCAGTCGGTGGTATCGTACTACTCTCGTCAAGGGGTTAATCCCCAAAAGTTCTTGAGTACTGATGAGAATGCCCTTTCTATGTCGATGACCCGTGACACGCGAAATAATGCGGTTCTGCCCTCTGCTGGGAGCAAGGTAAATTTCGGTACTCGCATTTCCGGCTTTGGAGGAGACGTCGCGTTCTCGAACTGTTTCAGTGAGGGAATTTATTATTATCCCTTGTTCTGGCGCACGGTCTTCAAAGTGCGAGCCAGCGGGTCACTCCTGCTTCCGTCCGGAGACAACCCCATACCTTTTGATCGCAGAATTCTGCTCGGCGGAATCGGAAGCATTCGCGGATATCGGTACGGAGAGATCGGCCCCAGGGATCAGTACGGAAATGTAATAGGGGGCGATAGATCTCTGTTTACCAATATCGAATATTTTTTTCCTCTGGTGCAACAATTCAAATTGAATGGAGTTGCATTTTTTGACGTTGGAAATGCATGGAACGTCGCAAACAGCCCCTGGCCTAAGGATGTCAAGGCCGGCTATGGCATCGGCATACGTTGGATATCACCAATGGGGCCGCTTCGGATCGAATACGGTTGGAAGGTAAATCCTTTGAAAGGAGAAGATTCCGGAGCTTTTGCTTTTGCAATGGGTCAGTTGTTCTGATAATTCGGGACCTGGCAGGAGGAAAATCTTCAGGACTAATAATGAGCAATAAAGAAGGAGTGAAATGATGAAGACGCGTGCGCTAATAGCGGGACTTGCAGCAACGACTGCGCTGTTTTTCTCTTTGGGAATCTGCCAGGCCCAGGAAATCAAAATCGGTTTTGTCGACCTTATGAAATTCGCACAACAATCCAAGAGGGCCCAGGAACATCAACAGAGATTCATGAAAATAGTTGAAAAGGAAAGAGCCACTCTGGAGAACAAGAAGAAAGAACTAGTGGAACTGCAGGATCAACTCCAGAAACAGGGTCCTATGCTCAAGGAAGAAACACGAAACCAAAAAGTCAAAGAGTTCAATATCAAGAAAATGGAGTTGGAAATGGCGGAGAAGGACGCCCAAGCCAAGCTCCAGAACGAACAACGTGAAGCCCAGGAAGTTCTCCGAAAGGATGTATCGAAAATAATTGGCAACGTTCGCGGCCAAAGAAAGTTGACATTGGTTCTCAACGCCGACTCTCTCCTCTCAGCGGATGACGCCCTGGACATTACGGAGGATGTGGTGCGCCTGTACGACGCGGAAGCCGGTAAAGCTCCTGCGGCAAAGCCCGCAGCGGCGCCAAAGCCCGCAGCGACGAAGCCCGCTGGGCCTACGGCCCCCGCCGGGCCGGCTAAGCCGAAACCGAAATGAGAAAGGGTTGGCAGCGTTAAACTCGATGATTTTCACGCTTGAAGAACTTGCTCAATTTTTGGGCGGGGAACCTTCGGAGAGACCTGGGCCGCACATTTCAGGGGTTCGTCCCATCGAGTATGCCGGGGCGAGTGATATTACATATGTCGCCGGGCCGCGATTTCTGGAGCAACTGTTTAAGAGCGGCGCCGGCGCTGTAATTATCGGCCCCGATCTCGACCCGTCGGGATTTCCGCATGTCCGGTCGAGAAACGCCGAGGCTGATTTCGCTCGCCTGACGGCATTGTACTACGCATATCCAAAGGAACCGGTAGGGGTCTCGGCAAGAGCTGAAATTCATCCTGAAGCGATTCTGGGAAACGAAGTCTCTGTAGGGCCGTTTACAACCATAGGCAAAGCGACCATGCTCGAAGATCGGGTCGTGATCGGTTCGCATGTCGCCATCGGCGCCGATGTCCGAATAGGCGCGGACACAAGGATTTTCCCCGGTGTTGTCATTTATCCCCAGGTGACAATCGGTAAGCGAGTCATCATTCATTCCGGGACGGTGATCGGTTCGGATGGTTTTGGTTTTGCCAGAGACATGGACGAGAATGGGGCGCCCGTCAGCGTGAAGAAATATCATAGCGGAACCGTGGAAATAGAGGACGACGTCGAAATTGGAGCGCTATGCGCCATAGATAGGGCCTTGAGTGGGGCAACCCGGCTGGGTAAGGGCGTTAAGCTGGACAATCTTGTCCAGATCGCCCACACCGTTGAAATAGGCCCCGGTACCGTGATCGCTGGACAGGCCGGCATAGCGGGTAGCTCATCCGTAGGCGCTTACTGCGTAGTAGCCGGCCAAGTGGGCATAAAGGACCATGTGACAGTGGGAAACGGTGTGACTCTGGCCACCAGGGTGGGTATCTACCGAAATGTCCCGGATGGCGCAGTAATGGCAGGCTCAGTGCCCGCAATGCCTCACAATGTGTTTTTACGCGCTCAAAGCCTTTTCAAAAGACTCCCTGAGATGCTCGAGCGAATCCGAAAACTCGAAAGACTTTTCCAGCTTAGAGATAAGGAAGATAAATGATTCATCCGACCGCGGTGGTCCATGCGGGCGCTGAGCTTGGCGCCAATATATCCATAGGCCCGTACTCGATAATCGGTGAAAAGGTTGTGGTGGGCGCGGACTGCGAAATCGGTCCGCACGTCACCATTGAAGGCAATACGACTATTGGGCCGGGAACTAAAGTGTTTCAGTTCGCATCGATTGGAGCTGCTCCCCAGGATTTTTCATACAAAGGCGAAGAGACCAGAGTCGAAATAGGGTCCGGGGCAATCATCCGAGAATATGTTACTATCCATCGAGGAACTGTCCGAGGCCGCGGGGCAACGATAATCGGACCTAATTCATATCTTATGGCTTATTGTCATGTCGCTCATGATTGTATCCTTGGATCCGGAGTGATCATGGCCAATTCCGCCCATCTGGGGGGCCACATAGATATCGGTGAGAGAGCCATTTTGGGCGGTGTGGTCGCTGTGCATCAATTCGTACGAATCGGCGACTTTGCGATCGTTGGAGGACTATCCGGCGTGGCCAAGGATGTGCCGCCCTATACATTGGCTTCCGGTCCTCGAATATATGTTTATGGCCTGAATGATGTTGGCTTGCGCCGAAACGGCTTTCCTACACAAACGATTTCGCGTCTAAAAAGAGCTTTCAAAATCGCTTTTCGGTCTTCATTGAGAATCGAAGAGGCCGCGGAAAAGATCCGAACCGAAATGCCAGATACCCCGGAAGCGGTTAAATTCGCGGATTTCTTGGTGACTTCAAGGCGCGGGATGGCCCGGGTCTCGTTGAGCCGTCATTCCTTTAGGACAAATTCAGCGTGGAAAAAGTTGGGATCATAGCCGGCGCCGGTTACTTGCCGCTCCACATGGCGGACGAGGCCCTGGATCGCGGTTATCAGGTGGTGGCGATCGCCTTTTCAGGCTTCACCGATCCTGCCATGGAGAGCCGTATTAAAGAAGTCTTTTGGTTACGACTGGGTCAGGTTGAAAAAGTTATCTCTATTCTGAAATCCCACGACATCCATCGGGTAATCATGGCCGGCAAAATCGAGAAATCCAACCTGATGCGGTTTTGGAATTTGCGGCCGGACAGAAGAGCGATTCGTCTGCTCAGGCAAATGCGCGATTGGCGGGATGACACAATATTGGCTACAGTAGCTGAGGAGCTTTTGAAAGAAGATATCGTAGTTGACGAGATAACTTTCTGGGCTGGCAAGCTTATGGCGCGGTCAGGAGTAATGACCAGGAAGGCGCCGAATGACAGCCAGTGGAAAGATATTGAATTTGGTCGCGATATGGCCCAAGGTATAGGCGGTTTGGATATCGGCCAGACCGTGGTAGTGAGGAGCGGAGCAGTAATCGCTGTCGAAGCTATAGAAGGAACTGATAGGGCCATACGGCGCGCAGGGGAACTGGGGATACCCGAAACCGTGGTTGTGAAAATGGCAAAGCCCAATCAGGACATGAGGTTTGATGTGCCCGGGGTCGGGCCTTCCACCATCGATTCGATGATAGACGCCAAGGCCGCTGTGCTCGCGGTAGAATCCGGCAAGACAATGATAACTAACTACGAAGAGATGATAAGCAGGGCGAACAGGGCCAGAATCTCCGTGGTAGGTATTCCGCCGGCAGGTCCGGTAGTATGAAGCAGTACCTGAGCGCATGGACGTGAAAAATTAGGTTGCAGGCTGCGGAACGCTCAGAGGCCAAGACGAGATTCAAAGTCCCCCTTTTCTAAAGGGGGATTTAGGGGGATTTTCAGTATCAGGTCAGAAATCCCCCCTGTCCCCTTTTAAGAAAGGGGGGCAACATGTGGCCAAATTAGCGCATCCGGGGCAAAAGTGCCTGACACGGCCCGTATGCCCAGCGAGGACACCCGAAGTGCATGTTTATAAGCGACTATTGGAGTTTTTGCGACCATATCGATGGCGGCTCATCGGAGCCGGGATTTGCATGGTCGGCGTCGCTGCGCTTACAGCCACTCTGGCCTTCCTGATAAAGCCGGCTGTGGACTATATGTTCTTTGAGAAAAACTTCCAAATGCTCTTGCTTCTTCCTGTCGCTGTGGCTCTAGTCTTTTTAGCCAAAGGTTTCTGCGACTATGGTCAGTACTATCTCATGGCGTTTGTCGGACAGAGTGTGATTCGAGACTTGCGCGAGCGCATGTCCGTGAAGCTCGAAGACATGTCAGTCGGCTTTTTTGTCAGGCATACCACGGGCGAGCTGCTGTCGCGGATGAACAACGATGTAGCTATGGTGCAAGGGGCCGTGACGAACGCGGTTACCGGAATAGTGAAAGATTCTCTCACGGTGGTCTTTCTCGTTTTTGTCTGTTTTTACAGAGATTTCGTTCTTGCGATGATTGCTATGGTGGTATTTCCCTTGGCGATCTATCCGTTGCTCTCTTTTGGCAAGCGGCTCAAAAGATATTCCAGGCGCATGCTCGTATCAATGGAAGATATAACGGAACGACTCAATGAAACCATTACCGGAATCAGAATAGTCAAGGCGTTCGCCATGGAAGATTATGAGCGGACCCGTTTCAATACAGTGAATGAAACGCTTTTCAATGCGTTTATGCGCAGATTCAAGGTGCGAGCGCTATCCAATCCCGTAATGGAGACCTTGGGGGGGTTCGGCGCTTCGGCAATACTCTTTTACGGCGGTTACCAGGTCTTGAACGGTCATTCTTCGCCAGGGACTTTCTTTTCTTTTTTGGGCGGTCTGGTTATGTTGTACGAGCCCATAAAAAGGATAAATGAGGTAAACCTTCTGGTTCAGGAAGGGGTGGCCGCGGGCGAAAGGATTTTCTCACTCCTGGACGAAGAGCCGGATGTGCAAGACCGGTCAGGCGCAAGGCAGCTCGACACGGTGAAGCAAGCAGTTATTTTTGATGACGTAAGTTTTTCCTACGGAAGCGAACCGGTGCTCACGGGGATAAGCCTCGAAGTCAAAGTGGACGAAGCCGTCGCCATAGTCGGAGAAAGTGGCGTAGGCAAAAGCACCCTCCTGGACCTGTTGCCCCGATTCTACGATGTAACAGGAGGCCGTATCCTCATCGACGGCGTTGACGTGCGCGATTTTACCCAAAGATCTCTCAGAGAAAAAGTCGGGATAGTTACTCAGCAGACCATACTTTTTGATGACACTATCCGAAACAATATCGCCTACGGCCGTCCCGATCTACCGCTGGACATGGTAATACAAGCCGCAGACGCCGCTCACGCGCACGATTTCATAGTCGCTTTGCCCAACGGATATGACACTCTGATAGGCGAAAACGGCATTAAGCTTTCCGGGGGCGAGCGTCAGCGCATAGCGATCGCCAGGGCTTTACTCAAGAATCCACCCATTCTTATTCTAGATGAGGCGACATCCAATCTTGATGCTGATTCGGAAAGGGCTGTTCAGCAGGCTATCGAAGTATTGATGAAAGGACGCACGACTCTGGTCGTGGCCCATCGACTTTCAACCATCAGGAATGCAGATCGTATATATGTGCTTAAGGAAGGCCGGGTCGCGGAAGAGGGTAGCCATGACAAGCTTCTGGCGCTGGATGGTGAATTCGCTCGGCTCTATCACATGCAGTTAGCGCCCCAGGAGCCAACCTCGGAAATCCCCTCCCGCGAGTCATCCGCTCCAGTTTGATATGAACTCTTCCCATTTCATGTCACGTGCCTTGGCTATGCCGCCCGCGGCCTGTTATCACGCGGTTCAGAAAATAAGGGCCGATGCTTACCGTTGGCGCATTTTTCGCAGCAGAAAAGCTGCGATCCCGGTTTTGTCCGTGGGCAACCTCCTAATGGGAGGCAGCGGGAAAACGCCGTTCACAATCTACTTGGCTGCGCTGCTCCTCAAGCTCGGTTTCCGATCGGCAATCGTAAGTCGCGGATATCGTGGCACCAATAGGGATAAGTTTCTGGTGGTCGGCGACGGGCATTCCGGCGAGCCTTTGGTAGGTCCATCCGTGTCCGGAGACGAGCCGTTCCTCATGGCAAAACGTCTTCCCAAAATTCCGGCGCTTGTCGGCCGCGGAAGGATTCATGCCGTAGAAGCCGCGGAGAAACTCTTCGGCTGCAATGCGGTGGTTCTCGATGACGGTTTCCAACACCTGCAGTTGGAGCGGGATCTGGATATTGTGCTGTTAAACGGGACTGAAGATCGCATGTTTCCTTTGGGACGGCTGAGGGAACCGATGTCCGCTCTCGCGAGGGCCGATATGGTCGTATTGCTAGGTTCGGCTTCAATGCCGGGTTCGGCGGCTCGTTACGCGCGTGATATCCCTGTTTTCAGATGTCGCTTGGTCCCAACGGATCTGAGGAAGGATTTGGGTCGAGGAAGCAGTCTCGAAGTCTCTGAGTTAGCTGGAGAGGAAGTAGTCTTGGTGTCCGGCATTGCCAATCCCGAACGCTTCAGGCAAACTGCGGAAGGGCTCCAATGGCGAGTGGTGGATCATCTGGTCTATCCGGATCATTATGTGTTCTCAAATGCGGAATTGACGGGAATCTTGAGCCGATGGCCGGGAGTATCGGTTGTGACGACGGAAAAGGATTGGGTGAAGCTTCCGGAATGGTTCAGGAAAATAGAACAGGTTGTGGCGCTCCGTATAGACGTTGTGATGGAAGACGAAAGCGCTTTCCGCGCTGTCATACAGAAAACCATAGGCAACCGCATAAAGGATTAGTCAGCTCCAAAGGAAGCCAGGATTGCAAGTGGATTTGTCAGGCAAAAGAATACTTGTTGTGAAGCCGAGTTCTCTCGGGGACGTGGTTCACACTTTGCCTTTGGTCCATGCGCTGAAGCGTTGCTTCCCATCTTGCCACATTGGATGGATCGTTCAAGAGCCGTTCAGAGCGATCCTGGAAAGTGATCCTGCTGTGGATGAGATCATCCCGATTTCCATACCGTCTACCAGTGAGCCGGGAGCAGGCGCATGGTCCGTTGTCCGAGCGGCTATCGCTACCGTGAAGATCCTGCGCAGCCTGCGAACCAGATTCAGAGATCGGCCGTACGACGTCGTGCTTGACCTGCATGCGTCTTTCAGAAGCGGGCTGCTGGGCGCTGCCAATCCCAATGGAGTCAGGATCGGATTTGCCGACGCAAAAGAATTCAACCCGCTTTTTCAGCATCGCAAGATTGACCCAGGCCCCGAGGCAGTCCACGCAGTGGACAAAAACATGGCGTTTGCCCAATATCTGCGATGCGTTCCTGACACAACTGATTTCAGGATAATCACCAGCGCTGCGGCGGCGGAACGAGTGCGTGAATTTCTGACGGAAGCCGGCAAAAGTCAGGGTGATCGGCTGGTATACGCGAATCCCGCGGCAAGATGGGAGTCAAAGCGCTGGGACGTAAAAGCATGGGCCGAATTGGCGGATTTGCTTGCTGAGCGGGTTGGCGCTTCAGTCATCTTTGCCGGTGGCGCAGGTGATTTGTCGCATATTAAAGAGATTACGGCTCTGATGAAGCAGAACGCGCTCCTTGCGGCAGGGCGACTGAATCTAGCTGACGCAGTGGCCTTGATGGAACTGTGCTCGGTTTATGTCGGAGTCGATTCGGGTCCGATGCACATCGCTGCGTTCTCGGGTGTCCCGGTCGTGGCTCTGTTCGGGCCGACTGACCCGGCCAAAGTTGGGCCGTACGGACCAGGGCACAAGGTGATCCAAAGAGCCGACCTCGATTGTCTGGCCTGTCGGAAACGGCGGTGTGACGATCGTAAATGTCTCGAGGGGATCACTGCCGCGGAGGTCTTTGAGGAGACTACTCGCCTGCTCGGGTGGATAGAGGATGCCGGTTGATGCGCTGCCATGCAATATTTGACCGGCGGTCACAAACAAAGGTCTCGATAAAGGAGCACAGAGGAAAGAAGAGAGGGCATCCCCTCTCTTCTGCCGGGTCATTTGCCGGACTTCGGGATCATAGCTGAAAAGGCTGGGACTATGTTTTTCATGTCTTTTGCATCTCCACTCGGATGAAGCGCCACCATTATCGTACTCCATTTACCCACCGGTGACTCTGCAAGGTTAGCATCGTAAGTCCCCTTGCCTTGAGCGTCTGTCTTAAACATGAATGGAGCAGTACCGGCGCCGGCCTGCTCTTTTTTGGGTTCCATGTTTACAAACCAGACGGTGTACACAGAGTTCGGTTTTAGTCCCTCGGCTTGGATTTTCAATTTGTCGCTACTCAGATTGACTGTGCCCGTTGCCTTCGGATTTTCTTTGGCAGGCATGAAAGAAAGATCTTGTCCCGCCCACGAAATAGTGCTGAGACTGAGCACGGCAATCGCTGCCGCGAACGCCACCATACTTCTTAAGGCATTCATGTTTTCTTCTCCTTTCGTTAATTCTCTTTATCGAGCATTTGCCTGCAAGCTCTGTCCGGAGATTCGTAAGAGGTCCGTTCAGGTGAGTGGTGACACAGACAGAGGTTCTCCTGTGAACGGGTGCACCTGTTCAGCAAGAATCCCTGAAGGAAGAGCGTGATCTGTTACCCAGTGGAGTATCTCAATGGCATCTGCTATTCCCTTTTCGTCAATCGCCCTTTCGGCAAGGAAGTCGGCCAACCACAGCGTGCATACGAACCAGGGGTTGCCCGGGACGTCTTTGCTCACCTGGTGATAATAGTCATTCTCATACCGAGCTATTCCGCCCACGCCGGTCCCAACCCACAGTTTTTCCTTCAGATCAGACATGGTCGAAACCATCTTCGGGTCGTCAACAGCATACAGACCGAACGCAAACAGCCCCCAAACGCTCGCGTCTCGTGTGAAATCAACCTCCAGTTTGCCCTGCGTATCGCGCGGTGCAGCATTCTGCAAAAACGGTTTAGTTCGCCTTAGAAACCCACGTCCTCCGGACGTGGTCAGAGTTGGAGGCTATGCCGGAGGGCGGCCCATCTGCTAATCCTAAATTCGAGTTGTTCCCGCAACTTCGAGAGAAGGAGACGCAGATGAGCAGGTTTCGTAAGCTATCACATGCGATATGGCATTGCCAATATCACCTGGTCTGGGTGCCGAAGTACCGGTATCGTGTCTTGGAAGGCATGGTGGGACGGGAATTTCACAACTGCATCCAAGTATTTTGCGGGCGCTTGGGGTGCGAAGTTGTGGAACTCAATGTCCAAGCAGACCACGTTCATCTGATCTGTATGGCGCCTCCAAAGGTCTCGATATCTGACTTGACGGGCACGGTGAAGGGTCGGACAGCAATAAGAGTATTCAAGCAATTTCCTTATCTTAAACGGAAGCCCTATTGGGGCAACCACTTCTGGGCCAAGGGATATTGTGTTGACACGGTAGGGCTGGATGCAGAAATGATCCGCAAGTACGTTAAATACCAAGAAAACAAAGAGCGTCGTGAAGAGCAACTGCATTTCGATCTCAAGTAATGAGTTTGGGAACAACTCAGCTTGCCCCCTCTGGGGGCAAGCTCCTGCCCCCCTATGGGGGGTAAGGCAAAGCCACGTGCTCTGCACGTGGATCTTTACAAGAAAATATCGGGCCGCTTTGTAGTGGACCACACCCCCGGTCTCCGGATCGTAGGCTGCGGTGTCGCCCACATCGTTTCCGTATATGCTGAAATCGTGGGTAAAGAAAATCCGAATTTCTCTCGGTTCGGGCCTCAGATTCTCTATCTCGATTTCCCTGACGTAGATATCCTTGTGAAAATCCACCGCACCCTGAACTGTAACCAACAGCCCCAGTTGATCGTTATATAGGTTAACGTCGGTTACCAAGGTGTCGGAAGCATATCTAAGGGCAACCTTCCAGTCTTGTCCCACCCAGGAGAAGCTCCCGTCAGCCCAGAATCCAATCCGACAGTAGTTGCCATTGACATGGTTCTCTTGACCTACATGGGGGAAGTACAAGTCCCGGATTCGATATTCACTGTCAAAGCATACGAGAAGCCTTCCATTACCTACTGGGATGTCTCTGGGCACTGGAAAAGTCCTTTCGAGTATTCGATTCGTTCTCCAACTATGGACCGAATCTCCCGCGCGGCCTGGAGGATTGGTGCACGACACGGCTCTTAGCCGTGGAACAGTCTGGTAATGGCCTCCCTGTTCCGGCAGTTTCTCGAGGACCACCTAGGTCGCAATGGTACCCCCTCAGGTAAAGCCTGACCCGGCTGTGCACGCGTAACAATGATTGCCTGTGGGTATTCGTGTCCCAGGTTCCGGCAAACCATCCATCTCAGAGACATGTCGTTTGCGACCGGCAAGGTAGACTCCCCTGGCAAGGTTGAAATCGCAGTCGTAGAGATAGCCGTCCCAATTGACAGACACGAACGTCCGACACATCAACCCCTCAACTGTACACGGATTGAAGCTTGCCGAGAGCTTTTTCATGTATGACTCGAGGTTTCCCGAGTCTCTAAGCCAGGTGACGAATCTTCCCAATGGCACATTCGCAAAGGTGAAGAGATTGTTAAACAAAAGTCCCCATTTTCGCTCAAGGTCAGCCTTGAACTTCCTCTCCGCCTGGGACTGAGAGATCGGCAAAAATGCGCCCGTGGGATTTGAAACAAGATTGAGTTCCAGACCCGTCCCGTCCCTCCCATAACCCAAGGTATTGAGCTCCTTTAGCATGGCGATGCTTTTCTCCAACACGCCCGTCCCCCTCTGAGAGTCAGTCTGAGAAGCGTTTATGGCAGGAAATGACGCCACAATGACGACGCTGTTAACGATGCACAATCCCAGCAAATGATCTGCCTTCTGTTGGGCCAAAGCAGTGAGATTCGCCCGGAGCATCAATCTTGGAGTCGCGGGAGCCATCGTTTCAATGAGATAGACCAGGTGTGGGTTCATTTCGGGAGCACCGCCGGTGATGTCCACGACCTGGAAGCGCGCCCTCTTGGCGTAAGCGACAACCTCGTCCATTGTTTTCCGGCTCATCATTTCCCAACGGCTTGGCCCGGCCTCCAAATGGCAGTGCCTACAAATCTGATTGCACAACAACCCCACGTTGATCTGAAGTGTGTTAGTTTCACTTCTCCTGAGATCAAGCCCATGTTTGGCCAAGGTCTGCGCAAAGGGTTCCAGTTCGTATGTTGGAGGCCTCTCGGCGCTCGCATCCGAATCTGCCTGTGTAGCTTCCTCTTGCATCTCATCCTCCGCGGCTCACATGGACAACTTCTTGGCGATCTTCCTCATCTGGGTGGCGTGAACAAGCGAAGCACCGCCCCTAATGGCGGTGGTGACGTGAACGGCCTCAGTCATTTCACCAACGCTGGCCCCCTTTTCCAAACAGGTCTGAGTGTACGCGTCTATACAGTACGGGCATTGAACAGCGTGCGCCACAGCCAGGGCGATCAAAGCCTTTTCTCTTTCTGTGAGTTCGCCTTCGGCAAACACAGCTCCGTAGTAATCGAAGAACTTCTTTGCCAGCTCTGGAGCTTCTTCACCGATGTCGGCGAATTTCGGAAGGTCTTTGGGGTCATAATATGTATCCATCAATCTCCTCCTAACAGTATCGAACGTGGGATCTGGCCTCAACGAGTCCAGGAAAGCCATTTCGTAAAGAGCGTCTTGACGAGCGGAGTAAGTCGGGTGCGATTGAACGCGTCCGCAGCCTGCTTGATCGCTTCTGCTTGCGTCGGATAAGGATGGATGACGCCTGAAAGAGTCCCCAACCCCACCTTACCGACCAGGGCCAGCGTGAGTTCGCTTATCATCTCCCCTGCATGAGCAGCTACGATGGTCGCGCCGAGGATCTTGTCAGTGCCTTTTTTCACATGAATTTTGACAAACCCTTCGTCCTCACCGTCCAGCATGGCCCTGTCAACTTCCGCGAGTGATCTGACATACGTGTCGACGGCTATGCCTTTTTTTGCCGCATCTCTCTCGTACATCCCGACATGTGCGATTTCCGGATCGGTGTAAGTGCACCACGGGATAGTGAGAGAGCTGAGCTTCTTGGAGCCCTTGAAAAGTGCGTTTTGAATCACGATGCGGGCAGCCGCGTCCGCGGTGTGGGTAAACTTGTAATTCATGCAGATATCGCCCGCGGCAAAAATGGCGGGGTTTGTGGTCCGTAAGTGATCATCAACAAAGACGCCCCTACGAGTATCATACTGAACTCCGGCCGCCTTCAGGTCTAGATCCTCCACATTTGGAGCACGGCCAACGCCCACCAGGATTTCGTTCACTGCAATCGAATCACGCACCCCGTCCACCTCAAAACGGACAACCTTTTCCCCATCGACTGTTTCGACTTCTTTCAAATCGCTGTTGAGTATTAGCCGGATACCTTCTCTAACAAACCTGTTTTGTATTATTTCCGCCGCGGCGCTGTCCTCGCGGTCCAGTATATGGTCGTTGTTGTGGAAGAGGACAACTTGGCTGCCTAGTCTGTGGAACGCTTGGGCCATTTCACAGCCGATCGGTCCTCCACCTATCACAGCGAGTCGGCTGGGACGCTCGGTCAGGGAAAACACCGTCTCATTGGTGAGAAAACCCGCTTCTCCCAAACCCTTGATAGGGAGATGAACCGCCCGGGCGCCTGTGGCTATTACCGCCTTTTTGAAGTGGAGGATCTTGCCACCAACCTCCAGTGAGGTGGGGCCGGTAAGCCTCGCATGTCCAAGGAAAACATCTACACCCAGCTCCTTGAAACGCTGGGCCGAATCGTGATGACTGATTCCCGCCCTAGTCTTTCTTAACCGCTCCATCACAGCCGGAAAATTGGGAGACGCCCCTTCCGGGACCTCGATGCCGTAATTCTTGGCGGTCCGGATCTCTGCGGAGACTCTCGATGATCTGATCAGGGCCTTGGAAGGCACGCACCCATAGTTGAGGCAATCTCCGCCCATGAGATGCCGTTCCACGAGGGCTACCTTTGCCCCGAGACCGGCTGCGCCTGCCGCGGTCACGAGCCCTGCTGTGCCTGCGCCGATGACTACCAGATTGTAACGCTTTGCAGGCTCCGGATTGACCCAGCCAGGCGGATGCACGTTAGATACCAGCTCCATGTTGTGCCGGTCATTGGGATCAACCTTAATCTTCTCATCAGCTGGAGACGTGACCAATTCGTCCGTGGTTACAGAAACCTGGTGCGCCAACGCTTCTGCACCCCTGAGGCTGTTGCGAGCAATTCGTGTGACCACCAGAGCAACCGCGATCGTGGCTGCAAGCCCGATCCAAAAGAAGACCTGGCCCGCCAACCCGCCTTCCACATTGCCCGTGGCTACTTCTGCCAGGGACCTGGCTGCAGAGCCAAAGTAGACGTACATAAGAGTTCCGGGAAGCATTCCTAGGACGGAAGCCAGGGCATAATTTCTGAAGGAGACTTTCGTAAGGCCCAACGCATAATTCAGAATGTCGAACGGGAACACTGGGCTCAATCTCAGCAGCAGTACTACTTTGAACCCTTCTCTGGCCAGCTCTTCGTCGATGGCAGCGAACTTGGCGTTTCCCTTTACTTTCTGCGCAATCCACTCCCGCGCGATGGTTCGCCCGACGAGGAATGCTGCAAACGCTCCAAGGTTGGCGCCGAGCCACACGGTGAGCAAGCCCGTGGGCACTCCGAACAGGAATCCTGCTCCCAGTGTGATAACAGAGCCGGGCAAGAACAGTACCGCTGCCAGGACGTAGAATCCTGCAACAAACAGTGGGCCCCAAAGACCCAGTCCCTGTGTCCACTCAAGAGCAGCTATCAGATATTGCTTAACCGGTAAGAAAAAGGCAGACACCAACAGAGTCGATCCAATGACAATCGCCAGAATGATTCTTGCGAATCCTATTTTATGAATGGGTTCAGAGCCCATTTCCCATTGTTCGGCTGTATCATCCATTGCGTACCTCTTTCGGGTTTCCCATTAATTGGCCTTGGGGCGGCCACCTCCACTGCCTTCATAGAGCTGATGATGCGCCGCCCGTTGCTTGGTTTTACCCATTAGTCGTTTGAAAACCCGAAATTCTTACACTGAGGTCGCTCAATTACCGAAGCCGGTGAACGTTGCGATTGGATAGCACCGGGGATTCACAGAGTCAGCCATCACTTAGAACGGTGGTGCAAAGTTTTCTTGATGCGCTCCCGGGCTTCCGTTGAAAGGGAATCATCGGAGATGCTCCCAAGCTCATCACCCTTGTCCTTTGCCAAGCGCTCCAAAGCAAGTCTCATGAGCCGCATCTGTTTCCGATAACGCGAACAGAATCGACACAACAGAAGGTGCATGGTAACCGACATTCGCTGCCGAAAACTGAGCGGCCTGTCTAATGATTCCGAGACGAGTCTCGTCGTTTCTTTGCATGACAGCATGATCGTCCACCCAATTCTTCACCTGAGCCAGTTCTGCTCTAAACAACCTCTCATGAGCATTCGAACTCGGTACAGAATTACCCCAAGATTGTTCGCTGATATGCTCATGTTTTCGGACAACTCTTCATAGGGCCATTCTTCGAGTTCCCGAAGCACGAAAGCGTCAGCCGCCTTTCGAGGAAGTTTTGACAGGCATTGTAGCAGCACTGACCAGAATTCCTTTTTCTCCAGGACTTCTGAAGGGTTATTTCCCCACTTCGCAGGTTTTAGGGCCCAACTTCCTTTATCGTCGAAATATTCCTCCGACAGGCGCTCAAATAATCCATCGTCGTGATTCGTGTTCTCTCGACTCCTCTTGCGGATATAATCGACTATTCTGTGTCGAAGGATTCCGATCAGCCATGACCTTTCCGAGGCCCTGCCCTGAAATGACTGCTGAGAGCGCAGAGCTTCCAAGAAGGTTTCTTGGACCAGATCTTCGGCGATTGCACGTTCCTGAAGCCTACTCAAGGCAAACCGAAACAGATAATCTCCATGCGCGTCAAGCCACTTGTCGGGAGCGACCTCCTGCTTCTGGGACACGGGTTTATCGACATTCCCCACCGCTTCCATTCTCCCTCCGTCGAGGATGCAGTGCCTGCCCTAATTACCAGAAGCCGTTCCGAGTTTCGGCAGCGCCCTTTTTATGAGGCTGACTTCTTTCTCAAGTATTCGTTCCGCAATCCTTCTGGTTCCTGCCGTGGCTACGTCAAATGTTTCATGGGAATTAGGAGCCTTTCACCAACACCTCTCAACATACGATCATCGCTGCTCATGCAAGATTCTCTCACCGCCCGCAACACCTTTGCTGCCACCGTCTCTTGCCAAAACCAGTCGGCGACCGCCTCACTGCTTGGTGATGACTCTCCCGGTTGAGCAGTTGCCGCCTCCAAGTAATAAGTTTTCAGATCGTCTGCGGCCAGCTTCAGCATTAGGCCAAGAGGTAGGTCTTCGCGCGGATTGCCGGGAACGCCGCCGTCTAGAAATCCGATGACAAAATCTCGGATGGCTTCCAGATCAAGACCGCTCACGCCGAAAGTAGTTCGGCCACGCCCCTTTTCTGCGAGTTCGTACCAGGATCGCGTCTCATTTAATTCCCGCCTGAACGCTAGACGTAACTGCTCCATGTCCGTAAGATCTGCTGGTTCGGTGGTCAGGTCTATTGGACATGCCCATCCCATGTCTGACGCTTTAGACTCTGGCGCCTCTCTTGGGAAGTCTTGCAGTATTGGTCCAGCAGACGCTTCGAGAAGTTTGAGGGCCGCAAGCAGCACTTTCGTCTGAAACAGGGTATCGTTGGGAATCCCCAAGGGACGTCCCAATTCAAACGGCACCCATAAGGCTCGCGGCGGCTTTATCTTGTCGGTGTGTTCGCGAATCAGGCTGATCTGAGTGGTGGACAATCCCTCTTCCTCAAAGAAATGCGCAAGCGCGCCAACGGCGCGCGTGCAAAACGGTCAAACCGGTACGAGTAAGAGGGCGTTCACATGGTCCTTTTTGAGCAAGCTTGCCAGATCACGGGCTGCGGTTTCCATATTTCTTGGGTCGGCAGCACCCATAAAAGAGTAATGAAAGCCTGCAACCGAACCAATAACACCTCTATCTGCCAGCTCACGGAGCCTATCCAAGGGAAACACGACGTTCCAGTCTTGCTGGAAGCCGGTCCGGTCAAAGTTGGGCGATATGTGACTCATCACCAGGTCATTCGTAATGGAGTGACCCGGAATAATCCGGTACTCGCCAGACATGAATTCGAAAGGGCGATCATCGCGTCGATGAAGGCCGGCAGTTGAAATTAACGCAACTCGCCGCGCGTCCAACGGTGGCCCGTCCACCCAGGGGTTCGTTTCAAAGCTCGGGCATTCAAGCCCGGCGATGTGAGACCGCATCGGTTCCGGAAGCTGGTCGAGTCGTGCCATGTCATGACCTCCTGCTGCCTAGTATTGAGGGATTCGCAAGTTACTCCTTGCAATTCATCTCAGCGGACAAAGATTTCTACTTCGGTTCTATGCCCAGGATCGCGCGAATGGAGTTCAGGCAGTCTCGAAGATCGTCTCCGTTTTTGCTCAGCCTCGACATCATGATGCCCCCCTCGATGGTGGCGACAATGTGCTTCGCAAGGGCTTTCGGAGGGACCTGTAGCTTCAGATCTCCCGTGTCCTTGGCCTCGCGGATCACTTCAGCCACAAGTTCTACCCAGCCTCTAAACACCTCTCCGATAAGTTGCGATAAACGAGGATTCGAGTCGCTCATTTCCAGAGCGGTATTGCCGAACAGTCAACCGCCGACGAACTTCGCCTTCCCATGTTTTTCAAAGACCGCGTCGAGAAAGTTGGATAGTTTGTCCAGGGGACGGTCACCGTGCAAGGCATTTGATAGAAAGGCTGCGAACTCCTTATTAGCCTCCTGTAGGATGGCCAGGCCCAACTCTTCCTTGCTGGGGAAATGGAAATAGAGATTACCCTTCTTGACGCCGGTGGCCTGAATGACATCGTTGATGCTTGTGCCACAAAAGCCCTTTTGATGGATCAGGTGCCTGGCAGTTTTCAGTACTCTGGATTTCGTTTTTTCACCTTTTGTGCCGCTGTCCATTTTTTCCTCTATTGTACCGACAGGTTGGTACATTATCACGGAAAGGATTATTGTCAAGGAGGTTACGTTTTCCGGGAAACGGAGAGGAAGGCGACAAGTGCCGAGGAACTGGTTTGTAATTGATCTGGGAGGCACGTGTGAGATATGTTAAGAAGAGTTTTCCTGAGTGGACCGTTTTCTTGACTGCCCCTCCCGCTTGTCGTGGCAGGCGGGCGAGAAAGGGTTCGCCTCCTGTGTTAGAGACTTCTTTCGCTGGACGCCATATGTATGTGACCAGCGCGCATGGAACGGGGAGCCTAGGTACAAGAGATGAAGAAGCATTCCACCTTGCAAAGAAAAATGCTCTCCTATTTCGGATTGATAGCGGCGGCTTCGCTTTTGATAACTATAGAGTTCTTATGGGCTATAAGGGTTATAACGCCGCAATCGGAGCTGACGGGTCAATCAGCTTCATTGTCTCTGGAATCGTGGCAAACGGTCACGCGTGGTCTGGAGTCGCTTCAGGAGAAAGCGCTGCTGATGTTCGTCGTGCAAGTCGTGGTGACTCTTATCGTTTTGATTATGTTTATGAAGCGGATTACAGGGCCGCTACAGCGAATGGTGGAAGAGACCAGCGTGATATCCGCGGGCGATCTCAGCCGGATCATCCGAATTGACAGGAAGGATGAAATAGGCCTTTTGGCGGAGACCATCAACGGATTGACCAGCAATATACAGGAAATTGTTGCCTTAGGGCTTTCCACGGAATCTGACGTGCACGTTTTGATTGACGAATTGCAAACTTGCGCCGCGGGCGATCTTGTTTGTCGTCATCGTCTGAATGAAATCCGAAACAGACTCTCCGGATACCGGGACATCCTCAATGATTTTACGCTCCTTGCTTCGCCCTTAGAAGTGACTAAATCGGAAAAGACCAAATGATTGGTGAATGGGCGGCACTACCTGCGGGATTGTTGATTGCGGCACTGGCAACCCTGTCAGGGTTCGGGGGTGGAGTCCTTTGGATGCCATACCTCCTTCTCGTTGCCCGTTTGGATCCCACTCAAGCTGTAGTGACCTCGCTGGTCATCCAAGTGGCCGGCATGGGATCGGGAAGCTTGACTGTGATCAAAGCAAAGCAGGCCGATTTGCGGCTGTCCGTCATTCTGTCTGCATGCGCGTTTCTTGGCGTTCCGATAGGGGTCTGGCTGTCCAGGGTGGTTTCGCCGGATTCCATCGTTTTCATGTTGGGAGTGTTCAGCCTGGCTATTGCTTTGGTATTCGTTTATACCAACGAAGATCCCGACAACTCGGCTATAGAAAGCGTTTCTCTGCGCCAGACTGTTCCGTACATGTGGTTATCCACGCTTTTTGCTATCCTGACAGGCCTACTGTCGATGGGCGTCGGCGATTTTTTGGTTCCCATCCTTCGCAATCGGCTCCGACTGACAATGGAATCCGCAATGTCGGCCTGCCTGATAGTTATGGCGACGAGCGCTGCGCTCGCGGCAATTCTTCATCTAATGCTAGGTGAGAAATTTGCTACAAATGTGGCGCTTTGGGCGATTCCAGGGGTCATTCTGGGAGGCCAGGTAGGCCCCCGCCTCGCTGGACGGATACCGGATCAGACTCTCAAGGAGATATTTATCTACGCCCTCTCTTTGGCGGGAATACACCTGATCTTCAATGTTTCGGGCGGTCATTGAGGTCGCTGAAGCCGCTCCAGCGACGGTTGGTTTGCCACACGAGCGGCGACCTGGCCTCACGCTGCTTTTAGCGGACCTGATGGCCTGGAGCAGGTGGAGTTATCATACGAGGTTGACTGCCTTGCCTAGGGCTGAGTGGGGCGCGAGGCTGTCCCGGAGGCGGCGTCACAGTCTGATGCCTGGTAGCGCTCGCAGGGAACGGCCGCTTGGCTGGCGCGCCGGGCCGGTCATTCAATACCGGTTTCAGCTGCGGCATTTGCCGGGCGACTTGAGGTCCGGTATTCCCACGAGGGGCTGCTTTTTGCGGAGGGGGCGGCGGGGCGGCGCATCGAGGAGGCGCATCGTCTTTCGGCTGAGACGGATTAGGCGACTCATAAGTAGGGCGGAAGTCGTCCGGTGAGAAGCAATAACCCAAACAGCACCGATCAGGGGGAAAATAATAAGGCGCATAATAGAGCCAGGGGCCGAACCGTTCTTCAGTGTGTGACAGGGCCTGAAAGGGAAAAGTAAAGGTCAAAACCAGCAGGATGAATATTCCCACCGCGGTTGTTTTCATGGGGCGGCCTCCGCTCAGTATGTGGTTGCGCTAAAGTATATCAATTTTATTAAACAATTGTCAATTGTTATTAAACCAAAATGGTAAGTATTTAGAGGCTGGCGTAGTATTTGACGCTGTCTTGTGGTTCTCTTTGCAGTCCTGCTCATCCTCAGCCCCATTGTGGTGGCGACCGGCCTCCGTGCCGGTCGGCCGTCTTTCGCACCGGCAGGGACGCCGGCGCCTACCGGAACCGAAACGCGACTCGCCAGTCGCCCCTACAGCCTGTGGCGGCACTGGGCATCACGCCCTGATCAGCATGTATTATGGGCGCAAATCCCTTGAGAATGACTGTCAAACGAATATTTTTGATAAGACCGAATTGCAGGGTTGTTTTTGGGTTACGGTGGTGATAATAATAAAAGATTAGAACTTGCCCAATATTCGAGTGGGCAAGTTTATCATTAGCGGAGGTCTTACATATGCCCACATTCGAAATCGAAGGTCGAGCCTTTGAAGTTGATGAAGACGGGTTCCTCCAGGATCCCGGCATTTGGGACGAGGAAGTTGCGAGATTGTTTGCCACTACTGAGGGAATTGGTCAAATGACCGATGAACACTGGAAAGTGGTCCATTACCTCAGAAATTACTATCTCGAATTCAATATTGCCCCGATGATCCGTAAAGTCTGCAAGGACACGGGCTTCAAGCTGAAAAAGATCTATGAATTGTTTCCGTCCGGCCCGGCCAAGGGCGCGTGCAAGGTTGCGGGATTGCCGAAGCCTACCGGGTGTGTTTAATCCTCTAATCGCAACCCCCTGGAGTAGTGCGCTGATCTCAAATTCATGATTCGACCATGCTCTGAACTCCAGGGGGAGCGCGTCACAAAGCCCACAGGACGCTACTGATCCAGGACCGTCTGTAAGTTCACAGCATAAGCCGCCACAGACCGGGCTCCATTGATCGGAAGTGGCGTAGAGCGCCGACTTCACTGGCGCCTGCTCTAACGTCTGAGCGTCGGCGCAGGTCCGGCGCTGCTCGAGAAATGTCAAAGCGCTCTCCCAAAATTCAAACTGACCCGCCAGCTTTTTTGCGTCGGCCTTGACGGAAGCTCGCGAATTATGTTTAATTAACGGTTTGACGTTTATGTTCAGTTCGTTTATTCCGCGGCTTTCATTTGGTGTCAGAAGTGGTTGGATGTCCGATGGGCCTGGGGGCGCCAATGATCCTTTGCGGTCGCCACGGACCACTGAACTGGAACACTGTTCAGCGAAACCTTGGGACTGCCGGCCTGCCTCAGGAGAAAATGCGGCCTGGAGGTTGACAACCTCCACGGAGACACCGGCTGCGCCACTTATCACTTACCGTGGAATCCGAACTACCTAGGATCCTATTTCCGAGAGGCGCCAATGAGACAATTTAAAACCGAAGACGTTAGAAATGTCGCCGTGGTTTCTCATGCCGGTTCCGGCAAGACCACCTTATGCGAAGCAATGCTTTTTCAGGCCGGAGCGGTTGACCGCTTGGGAAAGGTAACTGACGGCACTTCAAATCTCGATTTTGAGCCTGAAGAAGTCAAGCGAGGGATCAGCATTAGCAGTTCTCTGTTCACGCTGGAATGGAAGAAGAAGAAGATCAATATCTTGGATACACCCGGTGACCCGAACTTTTTTGCTGAAGTGGTCGCCGCTCTCCAAGCTGCAGACGTTGCCATATTGGCCGTGGACGCGGTGGATTCGCTGAAGCCGCTGACTGAAAAAGTCTGGGCCTCTATTGAAGCCAAAGGGTGTCCCCGGTTGCTTGCAATTACCAAAATGGATCGAGAAAGGGCTGATTTTGATAGAGTAATAAACGACATAAAAGAGATCTTTAAAGTCAAGGCTCTCGTGCTCCAACTCCCGATTGGTAAGGAAGCGGGATTCAAAGGCGTAGTCGATTTACTTTCGATGAAAGCGGTGATGTTTGACGGCGATGGGAGGAATGTCTCCAAAGCGGATATACCGGCGGAGTTAAAAGAAGAGGCTCAGGCCAGGCGCGAAGTCCTCATTGAGGACCTTGCGGAAGTAGATGACGCCTTGATGGAGCGTTACCTGGAGGGCGAAGAATTGGGAGCGGATGAATTGGCCGGAGCGCTGCGGCAGGGAATTCTTAACCGAGTGTTCATTCCCGCGACCGTATGCTCAGGGATGTTGAATAAGGGAATTCAACCGATTCTGGACCTGATAACCGATGCATGTCCATCACCAGCGGAGATGCCTCCCGTGGTCGGCCGGAAAAAGACAGGCGAGGAAATGTCCAAAAAACCCTCTCCGGATGAGCCTTTCTGCGCATATGTATTTAAGACTCTGGCGGATCCGTACGCTGGGCGCCTTACCTTGTTCCGCATCTTCTCCGGCAAGCTTTCGCCGGATTCGAATTTCCTCAATGCCAGCCGAGATGTCAAAGAGCGCTTCGGTCAGCTATTGGCGATCCAGGGCAAGCATCAGAAGCAGTTGGAATCGGCTCAGGCAGGAGACATCGTGGCCGTGGCAAAATTGAAAGAAACCCTCACCGGGGATACGTTATCTGATGAGAAAGCGCCAATGATCCTCCAGCCGCCGGACTGGCCGCAGGCTGTCATTTCTTTTGCGATTGAACCTAAAGCCAAAGGCGATGAAGAAAAGATTACCCAGAGTTTGGCTAAGCTGGCTGAGGAAGACCCGACTCTCTCGGTTAGCAGAGATCCTCAGACGAACGAGTTTTTGATATCCGGCATGGGGCAGGTCCACATCGAAGTTACTGTAGATAAGTTGAAAAGAAAGTTCGGAGTGGATGTCAATCTCAAAACACCAAAGGTGCCTTACAAAGAGACGATAAAAGGGAAAGCCAGGGTTGAAGGCAAGCTTAAGAAACAGACCGGCGGCCGTGGTCAGTTCGCTGTCGCATGGCTTGAATTGGAGCCGCTGCCGAGAGGCGAAGGATTCCAGTTTGTGGATAAGATAGTAGGTGGAGTCATTCCGCGGCAATACATCCCGGCTGTGGAGAAGGGCGTCAGTGAGTCAATGAACGGGGGCGCGTTGGCGGGGTATCCGGTCATCGACGTGAGGGTCACGGTCGTTGATGGAAAATATCATGAAGTGGACTCGTCAGAACAAGCGTTCAAGATAGCGGCTTCCAAAGGCTTCAAGAAAGGCGTTCTCGAATCGAACCCCGTGCTGCTGGAACCGATAATGAATATGGAGATAATAGTGCCGGAAGAATTCATGGGTGACGTGATGGGCGACCTTAATTCTCGTCGCGGCCGTATAAGCGGCATGGATTCAAAAGGCGGCAGCCAGGTTATCAAAGCCCAGGCGCCTATGGCGGAGGTCCTGAAATACGCTTCGGATCTTACTTCCATGACTTCCGGCAGAGGGATGTTCTCTATGGAATTCTCTCATTATGAAGAGGTTCCTGCGAACATCTCGGAGAAAATAATTGAGGCGTCGGGTAAACGGATTGAAGAGGAAGATTAGAGGCCGTATCATGCTTTTCGGTTTCGTCGGAATGACAGTGACCAAAGCCCGGGACACGGAATCAGACACGAACGGCCACCTTGTTGGTCAGTTACAATGCTGGAGTTTTTGGGGAGGGGCGCGGGGAACACTTTTTTGTCCAAAGTCCCCCTTTCTTAAAGGGGGATTCAGGGGGATTTCTAATCGTTGGATCAAAATCCCCCCTGTCCCCCCTTTAGAAAAGGGGGGAACCTGGCCCCGAAGGGGTTCCCCGAAAAGTCCGCCAAAAAGCGAGAGGGACCATAATGTCCGGAGCGATAATTGCCGTCTGCACAAGTAAACATAAGGGCACTCCCAAAACCGATGTCCGCTCGGGCTACCTCGAGGTGGGACTGGGCTTGAGAGGCGATGCGCACGCCGGCGATTGGCATCGTCAAGTGTCGCTGATGTCCGTCGAGGACATAAAAACCATGGAGGCCAAAGGTCTGGACGTGGGGCCCGGCAGTTTCGCTGAGAACCTGACCACCCAGGATTTCGATCTGCATTCCGTAAAAGCGGGCGATCGCCTCAAAATAGGGTCGAGTGTGATCCTGGAAGTCACCCAGATCGGAAAAGAATGCCACACGCGATGCGCTATATACAACAAGATCGGGGAGTGCATCATGCCGGAAAGAGGAGTATTTGCCACCGTGGTCCAAGGCGGTGAGGTGAAGACCGGCGATCCGATAGAGATGGCCTGAACTCGCAAGGATCTTCGCACCCATTGGTCAAATAATCTATGGACTTCCATTGGCCCGGCAGGGACGCCGGGCCATACCAGTATTGGTAGCGACCGGCCTCCGGAAACTGTTGCAAAATTCTTTGTGAGGCTACAATCGTGCCACGATTGGCCCTCACCCTGTCCCTCTCCCGGAGGGAGAGGGAACTCGTACAGCGGCTCCCCAAG
>Ga0172371_10000592_pt1 | contig 56729 bp, 51 predicted proteins | sample Lak12m_FD_114543 | JGI IMG/M metagenome (GOLD analysis project Ga0172371, IMG submission 114543) | Freshwater microbial communities from Kabuno Bay, South-Kivu, Congo - kab_022012_12m | ecosystem: Environmental > Aquatic > Freshwater > Lake | place: Democratic Republic of the Congo: South-Kivu... | reverse complement strand
TTTACTTTTATAACCATGAGAGGATACAATTAAAAACAAGACAGACACCTTACGAAACGAGGTGCCTGTCCAGTTGACACATGGGGGCTTTCTTATATGTCTTGTCTAAAGGGTGCAGTCCAAAATGGGGGTTTTAATATTTATTGTAATTACTCAGACCCTAAAGGTTTAAACTTAAAAATCGAGTGATCGACAGCATGATTATCAGGCTGATCGTTCCAATCCTTCTGCCGGGGAAGCCTTTTGGGTCTTGACTTGAGCAGTAACTTTTATTCTTTATACCCGTACTTAAAAATATCACCTGAACCGAACTTAGCCATCCGGGATAGTTCTTCCGGTTTCAGTACAGTGATGGTTGTGCGTGTAGTGGCAATAATTCCCTGGCATTTTAAGAAGTTCAGAGCCCGGCTGATGGCCTCAGGAACAGAGGCTACATGTGCAGCCATCTCAACCAGAGAATTTTCCTGACGGCTGATGGATGTTTGTCCATTTTCACTCAGTTCATAGATCAATTTAGCCACACGAAGGGGAACATTTAAGAAAGATAGGTCGGCGTAGCTGTCTAAAAGTTGCCTGTAGCGGTTCGCCATGATATCCAGCAGCCCAAGAGAAACTTGTGTGAATTTATCTTGTGCATAACGCTGGAGTAGTTTTAGGTAAGCCGCGCGACTGATTTGCCAGGTAATGCAATTCTGGGTGGTGGTGGCTGTATAAGGGTTTGGACCACCATCCAACAGGGCGATCTCATTGCACATGATGACCGGGACAATATCGGCAATAATATTTTTTTTACCTTGCCGGCTTAGTGTGGAGATGTGGACGTGCCCTTTGAATAACACGAACATGCCTGCGCACGGTTCCTGTTCTGAAAAAATTACTGTATCAGGCGGGTAACGACGAATCTTTCCAGCCAGGGTGATGGCCAGCCTGTCTGCCAGGGGCAGCTTCATGAAATGACTGACGTTCCCAAGTCTTTCGGCTAGATTTTCGGGGGTTTCCATGGCAAAGTTTTATCAGAAATGCTGATAATTGTCAAACAATTATGTTTTCGATATACCGCTCACGATTCCCGGTCAACGAAATATGGATAGTGGTAGATTTCAATCAATTTATTGGGTGATTAAACACAAGCCTGATTGGTGTATTTAATACAATTAAGGTCTGAATTGATAATTGTCAATGACTAATAGCCTCTATTGTGATAATTTATACAAGGATGGTGTTCCCGCAGGGTTATCTCTGTGCATAATCATATTTTAAGAAAAGGAGAATGTTATGTTCAAATCAAGTGTCAAGCCAAAAAAGCCAATAGCCCGTTGGCTCATGATCGCAGGGGTATTGATCATCATACCCTTGCTGGTCATTGCCTGCCAACCGGCAGCCACACCGGAGCCCACAGCAATCCCCCCGACACCCGTGCCACCGACACCCCAACCGACCGCAGTTCCCATCCCGGATCAATCGGTCCAAATTGCAGATTGGGAAAGCGGACCGCATAGCATGGATTATGATCTTGGTAAAGGTCCCAATACCATGTGCTCCCGCTGCCATTCCCCCCAGAACTGGATCCCCGGTTCGAAGGTTGGCGCTGCCCCGAACTGCGTGACATGCAAATTCGCAACTGATCCTGAATTGCGGATCGCTCCTTCGTTTGCAGAAGGCGGCATGGACCTGGTTACAGAAGAACAGTGGGTTGGAATTCCCTGTGCACAGTGTCATGAAGTTGATGAACACGGCACTGCCAGCGCTGAGCTCTCCTGGTACGCTCCGGTAGCCATGACGTATGAAGAAATTAAATCCCCGAACGAACTTTGTATTAAATGCCACACAAACGCTAAAGGTGCCAAAGTTAGCAGCGCCGGATTGTCAGCGGACCACGAAGTCTTGTTGGGCGGCAGCGCACATCTGAACTATGCTGGTGAATGGCCGCAAGCTAATCGCCCGCAGTACTGCATAGACTGCCATAATGCGCATACCGGAGAGACCAAACAGTGTGTGGATTGCCACACGGATACTGCCGACACGCATACCAAGGTTGCACCCATGATGACAGGCGATATAACCTGCATGGCCTGCCATGATGCTGTAGGTTATGATGTTGGCCGGGCGACAGAAGACGGTCTGTTTACAACCATCGAGACCACTACATCGCGCGGAAAAACCACCACAGCGGAAGTCCTGTCACATAGCCCTGTTTATATGGTTTCCTGCAATCGCTGTCACTTTGCAGAGAATCCATGGGAATTGGCTGAATTAACAGCAGCAGGCACAGTACCAACACCCACACCCAAACCTTAGACCTGCAACCAAAAGGTGAATCTTGCATAGAAGAACCCCCATCTTAGCCTGTTTGATAATAACAGTATTTCTGGCTATTGGAATGACCGCCTGCCAGCCAGGTGAGGTTGCTCCACCGGAGGGACTGACTCCACAACAACAGGTCATATCAAATCCAGGGAGCCCCACCGGGGCTCCCCAAGTTACTATTGCTCCAACAGAGATAGACCCTGCTTTGATCGAAGCCTTGTGGGAAGCAAGCCCACATGCACAAACTTATGTATTGGACGACGCCGGTACGAACAGTACCTGTGCACGCTGTCATGCGCCTCTCAACTTCGTCCCCTCGATGGATGATATGCCAGATAGTTGTGCAACCTGCAAATTCGAAGTTGAGCCTCCACCACCCACGCTGGCAGAAACTGATTGGGAAAGCATTCCCTGCAATATTTGTCATCTTGTCAAGAAAGGTGTGGTTGATCCGGATTACGCCTGGTTGTCGGTTCCACCGATCGATGAATATGCGGAAGTAGAGTCGACAACAGAGCTGTGTTTGAATTGCCACATCCAGGTCGAAATCCCCGGGCATGAACCACCCAACCTGGCAAGTGCTCACTCTGATTTTACCTGTACTCAATGCCACGATGCTCACTCGACAACGGCAATATCATGTGCATCTGCGAATTGCCATGCGGATACCATGGATTCAACCACTGCCATCCCGGGGCATGACGAAGTTCACTCGGCAATACCTTGCTGGGTTTGCCATGATGCAGCGGGTCTGGCCATTGGCCTGGATGAGAACGAGAAATGGGTCACATTCTTGGATGTATCCTTAACACCCTATGTATCTCATGATATAACCAGGCAAATGCTTTGTGAACGTTGTCACTATTTGAACAATCCCTGGAGTTTATCGGATGATGTTTCCAAGGCTAACCCCTGACCGCATAAAATATATTTGCGGATTAATAAATATATGGAGATGGTGTAATGAAAAACACGAGCGGAAAGATTTTCAAAGTCGTCGCTATTGTTTTAATGGCCATGACCGCAGTCATGAATATTTTGGGTGGTGCAGGAACTTCCTGTGCAGCCTTCTTTACAAAGAACTACCCTCCCTATTGGATCTTGATCAAGCCGGTTGATTACCGCTGGCTTTACCAGACCTTTGTTGTCACAACCCTGATCGTTGGGATCATCGGGATCTCTGCTGTGATTGGACTGGTACGCGGTGGAAAAAGAGCCTATCGAAATACACTGATCGTGCTGGCGATCGGTACCATATTAAATGCGATCCATTTCTATACCTCCCTGACCGTGATCGGCAAGGCTACACCCGCCAATGTTGTTTTCTACATCAACGCACTGACGTTGATCGTTTTCCTGGTGCTGGGCATCCCCGCTCTACGCGAAAAGGTGGATTTTTCAAAGAGCAGCAAAGAATCCGACAAAGCCACCGGCGCCGGTCTGGCAGCAATGGTTTCCGGAGTCATTATATTATCCACACCCATGTGGGTAGGTGCTTCGCATATCTATATGGGAACTAACTGGGTTTACGTATTTGCCTGGCCGATCTATATCTTTGGCACATTCCTGACGGTGGGGGGGATCGGGCTGCTGGCGAAAGCAGCCTGGGCAACCCAAAAGCAGGACAGCAGTGAAGTAAAAGTTCAAGCGCTCTAAAAATGCTTCCACTGGAACAGGCTCCGGTGCATTGAAATCGGAGCCTGTTTTGATTCAACAAAAATTAGTTGAAATATATTAGTGACAACTCCATTCCCGGAAGAATGAGTTCAATATTATACTGGTGGCATGGTTGATTACCATTCTCGTTTTCATGCAATGAATAATGCAAAACGACCTTTATGTTTCTTCTTCCGAGGCAGCAAATGAAAAAGGAAATCACCTTCTTTCTGGTATGGATCGAGCTGATAGGGCTTCTAAGCGCTTGCTCTCTGATCGCGCCTTCTTCATCTGCGGAGACAACACCAAGTTCAACCCCAACCGTTGTCCTGGTTTCATCTCCCACTCCAAAATTACCCGCCACAACACCTGATCTTCAAGCAACTGAAATCGAACCAGATGTCACCTCTGTGAAAGTGTTTCCTGAGGTTGACAAATACTTTTGGAATTTGATCGCTGCAGGGTTTAAACGACCGGTAGGTCTGGCGAATGCAGGCGATGGCACGGGTCGGATTTTTGTGGTTGAGCAGGCGGGGATCATTCACGTGGTCAACCAGGACACGGTCCGGCTTGACCCATTTTTGGATATCAGCAGCCGGGTGGGCAGTGCTGGGAATGAACAGGGATTGTTGGGGTTGGCTTTTCACCCCGCTTTTGAGGAAAACGGTTTTTTCTATGTGAATTACACGGACAAAGATGGCAGCACGGTCATCGCCCGTTTCTATTCGGATGTCAGCATACCAGCCGGGCAGCAGGTTGGCGACCCTGCCAGCGAGTTGATCCTGCTGCGGGTAAAGCAGCCCTTCGCCAATCATAATGGTGGATACCTTGCATTTGGACCGGACCAGATGCTCTGGATAGGGCTGGGTGATGGCGGCAGTCGCGGTGACCCGCTGGGGAACGGGCAATCGGTTCGAACCCTGCTGGGAAAACTGCTGCGCATCGATGTCGACCACGGCGACCTCTATGACATTCCTTCCGATAATCCCTTTGCTGCCGGAGGTGGTCTTCCGGAGATCTGGGCTTACGGGTTACGCAACCCCTGGCGCTTCACTTTTGACCGCTTGACCGGAGATATCTACATCGGTGATGTCGGTCAGAATGAATGGGAAGAGATCGACTTCCTGCCAGCCGATCTCGCAGGCATGCCTGCTAATTTCGGCTGGAACTTAAGGGAGGGCACACACCCTTACCAGGATGCTGGGGCAGGTGCGGTCTTGAATTTCATCGAACCGATTTTTGAATACCAACATGATCCGGGCTGTTCGGTCACAGGCGGGGAGGTTTATCGTGGGAAGACCTTACCTGCATTTTATGGTATCTATCTATTTGGCGATTACTGCAGCGGGACGATCTGGGGTCTGATGCAAAAAGGTCCCAACGATTGGCAGGCGGAAACCCTGTTTAACACCAATTTTAATATTTCTTCATTTGGGTTGGATGAAAACGGGGAGGTCTATGTCCTGGACTTGAATACCGGGCTTTATCGACTGGAGGCTAGATAAGTTTTCATCCCGAACCAGTTCTTCATCAGATTTGTTGTTGGTAACCATCCCACTGAAAGAGATGGAAATTTCTTGGTGGGGGAATTATCGACCTGCGATAGACTGTTTCAACTCACCATTTTCTTGGTTCTGATCCATTGTCGCTGCCGCAAAGAAACCACCCAGAGCTTCACGGGTGGAATACGCAGGACCAGCAGCACTGTGATCACGAATCCCAAGACCAGCGGGCGGACGATGTTGCCGCTCAGGGTAGTAAGCGAGCCTTTTAGAGCCAGGGCGTTGTGCAGAACAGCCAGGGCACCCACCAGGTAGACCAACCTGTGAAGCTTTTTCCATTTTTTCCCCAGGCGTTTCATCCAATACTTAAAGGATGTTGTTGCAAGTGCCAGCAGGATCAATCCGGCTGATGACCCCACGATGATAAATGGTTTCTCGATCATCAACTTGAATATCTCACGCAAATTCAGCCCATAATCCAATACTGCAAATGTCAGGAAATGGAGACTGAAATAAAAGAAGGTGTACAGACCCAGGGCGCGGCCATGTTTAGACAGCCTTCTCCAGCCGGTAAGTGTTACCAGGGGGGTCACTGCCAGGCTCAGTACCAGCATGTTGATGGCTGCCCGCCCCAGATATTGTTCAACGAACTGGATCGGGTTAAAGGTCAACCCTCTGGTCTGCCATTTGTAAATGAGCATGATCAGGGAGAGCGATCCGACCAAATGTACACCAATTCGCAGCCAGTCGACGGATGGCTTGACAAGTTTTTTCGATCCTGGAATGGTTGCGCCTGGATGGGTTGCTTTCATTGGTTAACCTAATAATTCTTTTGGAGATCCATCCCCTCATACAGGTACGCCACTTGTTCTGAATAACCATTGAACATCAATGTCTCCCTGCGGCTGAACTCGCCGATGCGTCGTTCGGAGCCTTGACTCCAGCGCGGGTGGTCGACTTGCGGATTGACGTTGGCATAAAACCCGTATTCATTGGGGGCGATCGTTTCCCACATCGTGGCGGGCTGCTTGGCTGTCAGTTCCACCTTGATCACAGCTTTGATGGATTTAAAACCATATTTCCAGGGTACCACCAGGCGTATGCCGCCGCCATTCTGGGCGGGTAATTCCCCGCCATACAAGCCAGTGGTAAGCAAGGTCAGGTCATGCATGGCTTCATCCAGGCGCAAGCCTTCCTGGTAGGGCCAGGGATAATTGGGTTGTTTTTGTCCGGGCATCTCATCCGGGTTGAAGATCGTCTCAAAGCGGACATATTCCGCATCGGATGTGGGTTCCACCTCGGCCAGCAATTTGGAGAGCGGAAATCCGACCCAGGGGATGACCATGCTCCAGGCTTCGACACAACGCAGACGGTAGATCCGCTCTTCAGGCTGGAATTTCCTGATCAGATCATCAATACTATACTTGCCGGGTTTGTTGACCAGCCCGGAAACTTCCACATCCCAGGGTGAGGTTTTAAAATTTTCAGCCAGCCTGGCTACGCCTTCCTTGTCAGTTGTAAATTCGTAATAATTGTTATAGTGTGTAATTTCATCAAACGTATTGGGTGTTTCACCAGTTTCACTGGATTGGGAAGGGTTTGCTGTAACACCCGGATTTGCTTGAATAGGCGAGACACCACAAGCTGCCAGGGTCAGGCTGCCTGCGATTACCCCGGCTGCTTTGATAAAATCACGCCTGGAGAGGTAAACCTCTTTTGGGGTGATCTGTGAGGATGGTATGGAAATATTTTTCATGTCTAACTCCTGGTTATATTAATTTATTTCTTATCAAAAAAGGGAGCGGGGGTTCGTAAGTGGGTTTTGCCCACTTACGAACCCCCATCTTCCCCGAATTATTGATAAGTACTAATGTATCATTAAAATATATATTTGATATTAATTTTGAATAAGGTCTTTATTCACCGATTTAGTAAAGAACACCTGGATGGCTATCTCGGTGTCAGCATTTAGCACCTTTGCAAATCCCTATTACGAAGGAACCGGACGGTATCACCACGAACAATCTTAGAATTATTGGGAAGTAATATTTGATTCGATATATTACTAATAATATCAAATATATCCTGAAATATAGTATAATTCAACTATTGTAGTCAGGAATTTTCGAATTAAAGATAGGATTAAATAACTAACTAAGTCCGTTATCATCTGCGGATGAGATTGAGTTGGAAACAACTTGGATTGTGATTTCTCATCGAATTTAAACTGGATCATAGTTGATAATGAGGTTGAATGAAGACACCGATACATCTTTTGAGTCTATGCCTTCTATTGGGTTCTTTGACAGCATGCAGCGCGGCAAACAGCCAGGCGACTGCCCGGAAAACTGAACTGGTATCGGCCATGACCCCCACACTTCCGAACTCCACATCCGTCGGTTTTTTTGTAGATTCGGATGCGACCCACACATTTCCTGAGGAACCTCAGATCTCCCGTTCCCGGCTGGTTGAGATCAACCTGTACCAATTAATAGATGAAAATGGGCGATCCATACCGGTTGAAGAGATCACACTCAATTTATTCCCGGATGTGACCTTTACAGGTGTGATCAAGCAGATCGAAGAGAATGGAGACAGCTTATCATGGGTGGGTTATCTCAAAGATGTCGAATTCAGTGCAATGACCATCGTTTATACGAGCGGTGTGTTCATGGGTAATTTTGCCAGTCCTTTGGGAGTTTATGAATTCTCTTACGTGGAAGAAGATCTTTACCGCATTATCATGATCGATCAAACAAAATTTCCCACAGGTGAAGGATAAAGGTATTCGGTTTTTTTATGAATGGATCAAACATCATAATCACAAGGAGAATGCTATGAAAACGGATCGAATTATTAAGAGCAGGATGACGTTCCTGGCTGTTGTCCTCATCGCCGCCTTAACCCTGGGAGGTCTGCCGGCCAATCAGGTGCAGGCAGAAGCTGCCCCGGGACTATTTTCAGAGGCTGGAAATGCTGTCCCGGCAGATGTCCGTCCTGCGGACGCAAGTGTGGTTCGCTCACGTTACCTGCATGTGGATCAAGCCATGCTGTTTGATGCATCCGGGCAGCCGCTTAATAAGAACAGCCTGCCTGAGGTCACATTGAACATCTTTCCGGATGTCGCCTATACCGGAATGATCACCGCACTGGAAGTGAACCAGTGGGGCACTTCCTGGTCGGGCAATATCAAGGGCAAGGATGGATACTTCTACCTGGTGGTTTCAGAGGGGGCTTTCATTGCCCATATTGCCTCTCCAGAAGGAGTGTATGAGGTTTCTTCTGCCGGCGGTGATGACCTGTACCAGGTCATCCAGATCGACCAATCCGTGTTCGTGGATCATGACCCCACCGCGACTTACGATCCGCCGGGTAATATCATCCCCGAAGGGGATCTGGGTCCCACAGCGGATGCTGCCAATAGCATTGACATCATGGTGGTCTACACGAAGGCAGCACGTATTGCCGAAGGCAGCACGGCTGCCATGAAGGCTCGCATCGCCCTGGCTGTGACGGAGACCAATACTTCTTATGCCAATGCAGGGGTCACCACACGTTTGAATCTGGTCCATACAAAAGAGTATTTATATTCTGAAACCGGCGTAATACCGCTTGATCTGAATCGCCTGGTGGATTCTATGGATTTCTATTTTGTCGGTGTGCAGAATCTACGTAACACCTATGGAGCCGATATGGTCAGCCTGATCGTGGAGAATGGTGGCATTTACTGCGGTTTGGCGAATGCCATTATGGCGAATGCAACCAATGCCTACCAGGTCACAGATCGCAGCTGTACGACCGGTTACTATTCATTCGGTCATGAGTTCGGTCACCTGCAGGGTGCCCGCCATGATGTCTATGTGGACAATAGTACATCCCCGTATGCCTACGGACATGGTTACGTTCACACGGGTTCATTCTTAGCTCCAGGCTGGCGCACGGTCATGGCTTATAACAACAAATGCACAGATCTTGGCTGGAGCTGCACACGCCTGCAATGGTGGTCCAATCCATCTAAAACCTACAACAGCGCACCCATGGGCAACACGACAGCCAAGAACTTCCAGGTGTTGAATGTCACCGACTACACCGTGGCCAACTTCCGTCAGCATGTCGCACCTTCGCAGATCCCTGTCACGAAGAAACCGACCGGTATAACCACCGACAAGACACCAACCTACCAGTGGACAAAGATCACCGCTGCGACAAATTATCAATACCAGCTATATCAGGGTTCGACATGGGTCTACACCAAGACGGTAGCTTCGGGTGCCTGTGGAACCACAAACTGCTCGAACACACCCTTAACATCCTTGCCCTACGCAGCCTATAAATGGCGGGTCAGGGCGAAAGTGGGTGGCGTATGGCAAGCCTTCAGCGGGTTTAGAAACTTCACCATACAGGCTCCTTAGAACAAATAATTTCACAATCACCGGCAATGCATCTGGAGGCTGGTGATTGTGAATAAATTATGGCGTATTGACCGCGCACCTCAGTTCCCAAAGACTTTACCCAAGTTGAGCATCAGCGCGGCTGTACAACAATTGCGATATTCTCGCCTGAAATAAAACAAGATATAGATAGCCTAATATATCGTAATATTTAAAATAAATTTACAATTTTTGCCAGGGTATTTAGATAAGCAGAATACCAATCTTAATTTATTTTTATGGCCACTTATCCAAGATCAATTATAGGTGTCACCTGTGATGAGTTTGTGTCAAATGACATCCTATTTAGGAGTTATGCTTCTATCTGAAAACATGCAGTGAGGCAGTCATTTTACTCCGACCTGATTTCAGTTACAAAATAAAAAAAGTTGGATCATTTTGGATAACAAATTCCAAAGGAGGAATTTGAATTGACAGAAAGGATAAATACAGTCATCGTCGGTGGTGGCCAGGGGGGATTATCTTCCAGCTACTACTTGAAACAACAAGGTCGCGAGCATATTGTGCTTGAGCAATCAAATCAAGCCGCAAAAGCCTGGCGTGAGCGCTGGGATTCATTTACGCTCAATACTCCCAACTGGATGACCAGGCTCCCTGGAGCTGAGTACCAGGGCGATAACCCGCATGGTTTCCTGGATCGCGAAAAAATCATCGCTTATTTTGAAGATTACATAACTCGCTTCGAATTGCCTGTCAGATATGGCATCGAGGTCAAATCTGTGGAGCTGATCCGATCAGGTTACCTTGTTTCCTGCGATGGTGTGGAATTTGAAGCTGTCAATGTGGTTATCGCAGCAGGTTTGAATCAAAAAGCCAGGATACCTGCCTTCAGTATGAACCTATCCGGTGAGATCCACCAACTTCATTCCGGGGAATACCGAAATCCATTGGAGCTTCCTGAAGGTGCGGTACTGGTGGTCGGCTCCGCCCAGTCTGGCTGCCAGATCGCTGAAGAACTTTACCAGAACGGACGCAAAGTTTATTTATCCGTATGCAGTGCGGGTCGAGTACCCCGCCGCTATCGTGGCAGGGACGTGACATTTTGGTTGGAAAAAATCCCATTTTTTAACAGAACAATTGACGATCTCCCATCTCCGAAAGCAAAATTTGCTGCCAATCCGCATGTGACAGGAAATGCAGGAGGGCACAACTTAAACTTGCATCAATTTATGAAGGATGGGGTTGTGTTGTTAGGTCGTATAAAAAGTATCGCGGGAAAACGCATCTATTTAGATTCTGACTTGAAGGAAAATCTTGAAAAAGCAGATAAATTTGAAGCTGACATTATTGAGAAAATTGATGGCTACATCCTGGCGAATGGTATGGAAGCACCACTTGAATCCCTTCCGGACCTTCGTGATGGTTATGCTGCACAAGTGATTTCTGAATTGGATCTGAAAAAGGCTGGCATCACCAGTGTTATTTGGGCGACAGGTTATGGATTTAATTTTGGTATGGTGAAGCTTCCAATTTTTGATGAAGATGGATTTCCTATTCAGAAGCGCGGAGTTACTGAATTTTCAGGATTGTACTTTGTAGGACTTCCTTTTTTGCATACAGCGGCATCCGGGCTTCTGGTTGGTGTTGGCGAAGATGCCGGCTATATAACGGAACACCTGGCACAAATGGGTGTTCGGTAATGACCTTTGAAGAAATGAAAAATCAGGACAGAAAAATAGCACGAAAGGATGAAATGTCTATACCCATTATCTTTATCACAACTTTTCAGATCAAAAAAGGTGCCCTCGAGAAATTCAAAGAGGCAGCTCGAAAATCAACGGATTTCCTGAAGTCGAACGGTCCTCAGCTTTTGATAGAGGTCTGCATCGATGAGATTGAGATGCTGGCACATGGAATCCAGGTACATCGAGATTCAGAATCAATCCTCACTCATTGGCAAACTGCTGACCCTTACATGCACGACGTGATGCAGTACATCACCACCACGCGTGTCGATATCTACGGCTAGCCAAACGTGGCTGTACTGGAAGGGATGCAACAACTCTCATCCCAGGGGGCTGTTATATCCGTAACACCTCAGTTCGTTGGTTTTAGTCGACTTCCTGGGATTGAGTGATCTCACTTACCAATAACATGTGGTACCACCGAACCCTTGGCAGTTGAGTAGCCACCTCAGCCTGTCACAATCTTACTTAACCATATTTTTCTCTCTAATTACCTCTTGCAGAAATTAGCATAAAATAAACTTATTGTAATGTCCACCATCTCCACCATATCCTTGTTGTATTTAGGTCTTTTATAAACTTTCATGACCAGTCTTATTCACGGGATGGTCGATTTGCTCTAATATCCAAGTGATCTGTTCGACGAAACAAGTCGGATGCAAACTGAATTCCTGATGAAATGGCTATGAATTATGCTGAACTTATTTTACGGTGCATGCTCCACGGATGCTTCCTCCTGCAATGAAAACTTTAAGATGCTGTTTACAATTTTAAAAGGAATAATTAAATGAAAAATCTAAAAACAAATCTAATTGATAGGGATGCGCCACTCGAAATTCATAGTGAGGAATTTCGTAAACTCGGTTATTTGCTTGTGGACGAAATTGCAGAATTTCTCGATGGATTGTCTCAACGTCCAGTTACTGTTGATGAGGATCCTCAAACCATACGCAAGATTTTAGGTCCAGACAAACTGCCTGAGGGTGGATCTCCCGCAAATGAATTATTTGAAGACATAACAGACCTGCTCTTTGACCACTCGCTCTTCAACGGTCACCCGAGATTCTGGGGATATATCACATCATCCGCAGCACCCATAGGTGCACTGGCTGATCTATTGGCAAGTTCAGTGAACCCGAATGTTGGAGCTTCAATACTTTCGCCAATCGCAAGTGAAATTGAAGCACAAACGATACGTTGGATCGCTGACATGATCGGTTTCCCAAGAACTTGCGGAGGATTGCTGGTAAGCGGTGGTAATATGGCAAATTTTGTATGCTTCCTGGCTGCTCGCAAATCAAAAGTTACCTGGGATATTAAAGAAGAAGGCTTGTCTGCCAGCAAGCAGCGTATGGTCGTTTATGTTTCGAAAGAAACCCACACCTGGATCGATAAGGCTGCAGAATTATTTGGTTTAGGCGCAAAATCTGTGCGCTGGGTAAAAACCGATGCAGATCAACAAATGGATGTGGAGAGTCTGGAAAAACAGATTGTGGCAGATCTGGCGGATGACCATTTGCCTTTTCTTGTTGTTGGAACAGCCGGTACTGTCAGTACAGGTGCAATTGATCCACTAAATGAAATTGCGGATGTATGCAAAAAATATGATTTATGGTTCCATGTAGATGGAGCTTATGGAGCTCCTGCGGCTGTTTTGCCGGATGCATCCCTTCAGCTATTGGGTTTGCGCAAAGCTGACTCGCTAGCGTTGGACCCGCACAAATGGCTCTACAGCCCGCTTGAAGCTGGGTGTGTCCTGGTAAGGGATCCTCATCATCTGGTGGAAACTATCAGCCATCATCCTGTGTATTACAATTTTGATGGAAATCAGGAAGATCCACCCATCAATTTTTTCGAGTATGGCTTACAAAACTCGCGGGGTTTCCGGGCACTTAAAGTCTGGTTGGCACTTCGTCAGGTAGGACGAGAGGGTTATATTCAAATGATCGGTGATGACATAGCCCTTGCACAAGCTCTGCATGAGAAGATTGACAATCACCCAGAATTGCAAGGTGTAACTCAGAATCTGAGCATTACAACTTTTCGTTTCATTCCCCTTGATCTGATCAGTCTCCAAGCGGACAGCGACAGTTATTTGAATAAACTCAACGAAGAGCTTCTCAACCGATTGCAAAAAAGCGGTGAGGCTTTTATATCAAATGCTATGGTCGATGGAAAATATCTTTTACGAGCATGTATCGTCAACTTCCGCACAACATTGTCTGATGTTGAAGCTCTTCCAGAAATTGTAATAAGACTCGGTAGGAAACTTGATTCTGAAATTCGCCCCAAGTCATTTCTGGCAAGCTAGTGGACGGAGAAATACCATTCATGATCTTACCTTTAGGAGTGAAGCAGGACTGAAAAGCCTGGCAGGATTCAAACCCTGCCAGGCTTTTGTGCATCTGAGGTGATCCGCCAATTTAGATTTGATAAAAACCCTTCTGAGGTACGACTATGGCGTTGGAGTTGCTGTGGGGGTGCTTATGCTGGTGGGAACGGCGGTCACCAGGTTGACAGGTATGATCAGCAATTGCCCGGGGTAAATTAATGAAGTCTCATCTTCGAGCAGATCCGGATTGGCTTTGATGATCTCTTCGATGGTGCTGAGGAATTTGTCTGCAATGGTTCCCAGGCTGTCACCGGGCAACACAAAGTAAGTGATCCGTGTACCACGCGGTGCGTCTTCCGGCCAGGGTGTCAGGGTGGGCATGGGCCAACCGGGCGGTGGGACCAGGATCTCCTGACCGACATAAATGATCTGGGTTGTAGAATCAATGACCGGGTTGAACAATAGGATCTGGATGACACCATTATCGCCCAGTCCAAATTTTTCGGCTACGGAGGATATGGAATCGCCTTCCTGGATGACATAATAGAAGGGTGCGCTTGGTGTGGGTGTGGTGGTCTGGGTGGGCGTGTTGGTTTGTGTGGGTGTCAGGGTGGGTAAAGGTGTATTGGTCGGGGAGGGTGTGATGGTGGGTGTGGGTGTCTTGGATGCGAAAAGGGTGATGGAACCAACACCTCCATTTAGTGATAAAACCAGTATGCTTATGCCGCCGATAATCAATACAGCCGCCAGGATCCAGATCAGAACGGGTTGTAAACGACCACGCCGTTTACGGTACGATTCAATCGTAGATTTTATGGGAGGATTTTCACTCATTTTTTTGTCCATCCAGGTACCTTGCAATTGTTTAACGGATAGGTTGGAAATTTACCCAACCACTGATAATAATTATTCTACCTGAGATTCTGGCTTTAAGCGAGTGCTTGAAAAAGTGGTGTCAAGGGTTGCAGAAGCAATTGTTGTGGTGAATTTGCTGGTAATCGTTATCCAGTTATACCGACAGGTCTCCCTTTGCCATGGTTTTGATCAGGCCAGGCGCGACTGGAGATGGCGGAGAAGATATTGACCGGTGTAGGATTTTTTTATTGCACAGATCTGCTCCGGGGTGCCCTGTGCCAGGAGCTGCCCGCCGCGGTCGCCACCCTCCGGACCGAGATCGATGATCCAGTCGGCCACCTTGATGATGTCCGGGTTGTGCTCGATGATCAGGATGGAGTTGCCGGATTCGACCAGGGTTTGCAGCACTTCGATCAATTTATGCACATCCGCGGCGTGCAGACCAACCGAGGGTTCATCGAGCACATACAAGGTGCGACCGGTGGCGCGCTTGGAAAGTTCACGCGCCAGTTTAACGCGCTGGGCTTCGCCGCCGGAGAGTGTGGTGGCAGGTTGACCGATGCGGATATATCCGAGCCCAACCTCCTGCAGAGTCTTGAGTTTGTTCGCCATGGTCGGGAAAGCCGAGAAAAGCTGTGAGCCTTTTTCGATGGTCAGGTCAAGCACATCAGCTATGGAGTGACCCTTGAAATGGACCTGTAGGGTTTCGTTGTTAAAGCGCGTGCCATGGCAGATGTCGCACGGGACATAGATATCCGGCAGGAACTGCATTTCGATGCGTAACTGACCCTGTCCCTGGCAGGCTTCACAGCGACCGCCATGCACATTAAATGAAAAGCGCCCGGGTTTGTAGCCGCGCACCTTGCTTTCGGGCAGCTCGGCAAACAACTTGCGGATCTCATCGAACAACCCGGTATAGGTGCCCGGATTGGAGCGGGGTGTCCGCCCGATGGGGGACTGGTCGATATTGATGATCTTGTCGATATGTTCCAGCCCATCGATGCGGTCATGATCACCCGGGTAGGTGTGGGAACCATGCAAGCTGTGAGCCAATGCCTGGTAGAGTACATCCACCATCAGGGTGGATTTGCCTGACCCGGAGACGCCGGTGATGCAGACCAGCTTGCCGAGGGGAATATCAACCGTGATGTTTTTCAGGTTATTGGCGCGTGCACCTACAACTGTCAGGTGTTTCCCGTTTCCTGTGCGCCTCTTCTTGGGAACCGGCACACTCTTGCGTCCGGACAGGTACGCACCTGTCAGTGATTTGGGATGGACCAGGATATCGGACGGGGTGCCTTCAGCCACGATGCGGCCGCCATGTTCGCCTGCGCCCGGACCGAGGTCAACGATCCAGTCGGCTGCCAGGATGGTCTCATCGTCATGCTCAACCACCATGACCGTATTGCCCAGGTCACGCAAACCCTTGAGGGTATCCAGCAGGCGCTGGTTGTCACGCGGGTGCAAGCCGATGGAGGGCTCGTCCAGCACATATAAAACACCCACCAGTCGCGAACCGACCTGGGTGGCCAGACGGATGCGCTGGGCTTCGCCGCCTGATAGACTTCCGGCAGAACGGTTGAGGGTCAAATAATCCAGACCGACGTTGACCAGGAAACCCAATCGGGCCTGGATCTCTTTGAGGATACGCTCGGCGATGGCTTGCTGGCGTTTGTTGAAGGGGGTCTTTTTTCCACTCAGCCTGTCGATCCATTCCAGTGTTTGCAGCACGGGCCAGTCGGTGGTTTGCACGATATTGAAGTCGTCCACGGTGACCGCCAGGGCTTCGGCGCGCAGGCGCAGACCTTTGCAGGAAGGGCAGGGGCGGTCTGTCATGTATTCCATGATACGGTTGCGCATGTAATCCGAGTTGGTATCACGGAAGCGGCGCATCAAGTTGGGGATGACCCCCTCGAAGGAGCGGTCGAATTTGTATTCACGCCCCTTGGGATTTTTATAGATCATCTCGACCTCTTTACCCTGGGTGCCGTTCATGATGATCTTCATTTTTTCCGGTGAGATGGTATGTACCGGTGCATCCAGGTCGATCTTGAAGTGTTTGGCTGCACCTTCCAGGCTTTGCCAGTACCAGCCGCCTTCCTGGCGCGGACCGCTCCATTCGGATAGAACGATGGCGCCTTCGTTAAGAGAAAGGTCGGGATCGGGGATGAGCCGCTCGGGGTCGATCTCGAGCTTGCTGCCCAATCCCTGGCAATCCGGGCAGGCTCCGTGAGGCGTATTAAATGAAAAGGTGCGCGGTTCGATCTCGGGGATGCTGATGTTATGTTCCGGGCAGGCCAGGTGTTCGGAAAAATGGTATTCCTGGATCTCACTCCTGCCATGCGGGGTTTCATCCCCAAGCGGGAGGATCTGGATGGTAACGTAGCCATCTCCAAATTTGAGGGAGGTTTCCACCGAATCGGTCAGGCGGGTGCGGGCCGCGCTTGTCTCGCTTTCATCCTGCGCATGTGAAATGACCAGGCGGTCGACCACGGCTTCGATGGTGTGGATCTTGTAGCGGTCGATATTGATCTCATCTTCCAGGTTGAAGACCTGTCCATCCACGCAGGCGCGCACGAAGCCGGCTTTGCGGATCTCTTCAAAGACAGCCTGGTAGGTACCCTTGCGGCCGCGCACCAGGGGAGCCAATACCAGGATGCGGCTGCCTTCCGGCAGGGCTTCGATGGTTTCGACGATCTCCTGTGCGGATTGTTTGGCAACCTCTCGCCCGCAGATCGGGCAGTGCGGAATACCGACGCGTGCAAACAGGAGACGCAGGTAGTCATACACTTCGGTGACGGTGCCAACGGTGGAACGCGGGTTGTGGGAGGTGCCTTTCTGGTCGATGGAGACAGCCGGGGAGAGACCTTCGATGGTATCGACATCCGGTTTGTCCAGCTGACCCAGGAACTGGCGGGCATAGGCAGACAGCGATTCGACATAGCGGCGTTGACCTTCCGCAAAAATGGTATCAAAAGCCAGGGAGGATTTTCCCGAGCCGGACAGACCGGTGATGACCACCAGCTTGTTGCGTGGGATCTCGACGGTAATATTCTTCAGGTTGTGGGCACGGGCGCCCACCACGCGGATGACATCAGGGGACATTGGATTCGCTTTCTGAGTAGAGAAGATCAGGTTTTAAGGCAATCTGTAATTATACCAGTGGCGGAATGAGGATGGACGGTTCATAAATTATTAACGCAAAGTCGCAAGGGCGTAAGGTTTGTGAGGATGTGAGAGCAAGAAGAACAGGAACGAATCCTGATCCGAGCCCCAGCACTTTGTGCTGGGATGGGCGACCCCGCTTCGGGGGTGCTTCGCGATGGTCGCAGGGGAATGCTCCCTCGCCCAAAACGAATGCGAGGAACGATGAGGAACGAATACGATTCATAAAAGTAAATTGTAAGTCGGGTTTCCAAACCCGACGGTCCGGGATGTTGATGGTCGTAGGTCGGATTTCCATATCCGACAGACCGGGATGTTGATGGTCGTAGGTCGGATTTCCATATCCGACGGACAGGGGTATTGATGGAGGTGGGGAATGGGGTGGTTAGCCTGGAAATCCATCGGTAAATGTGGGGCAACATATATATATTTTAGAACAAACGGGCTATTAATGCAATAGGCAAATATCCCCATTGATGTGCCTGATTTTTTTTAAGAAAACATCAAGAAAAGACTAATTGGATATACATCAGAAGAATAGAATGGTCCATCCACTGAGATTCAGTTAAGAAACCTCGATGATCCCTGTCGATGTCACCTGGCCTACTTTCCAGAGCGATATGTTCCCGTCAGCTGCCTCTCGTTCACACCTGGAGGCTTGCTTTGGTGAAACAGCGAACAGCAATCCTCCACTGGTTTGGGGATCGAATAATAATAATTGCTGATCCTGACTGATCCCAGGCGAAAATTGGACATGCGGTCCAAAAAATTCGGCATTGTCAAAACCACCCCCGGGGAAACACCACCCGGCAGCCAGGCGCGCAGCCTGCGGATAAAGCGGGATGGCATCATAATCGAAGTGTAATCCAACCTCGGAGGCTGCAGCCATTTCCCAGGCATGTCCGAGCAGGCTGAACCCGGTGATATCGGTGGCAGCCCGGGCACCATTACGGACAGCAAGTGAAGCGGCATCCCGGTTCAAACGCTTCATCCCGTCGATCACCTCTATTGCGTCTTCTGATTTGATCCTGTCAGTTTTTATCGCTGATGTGATCACTCCGCTCCCGATGGGCTTGCTGAGGAAGAGAGTGTCCCCGGATTTCAGACCTTTTTTGGTCAATACCTGGTCGGGCTGTACAAAACCCAATGCAACCAGGCCATACTTGGGTTCCTTGTCCTGCACCGTATGCCCACCTGCTATCACGACTCCCGCTTCTTGCGCTTTCTCTGCACCGCCGCGCAAGATCTCTGATGCAATTTCCGGAGGTAATTGTGGTGGCAGGGCAGCGATGTTCAGCGCCAGGAAAGGTGTCCCTCCCATGGCATAAATATCGGAAAGACTGTTGGCAGCCGCAATTACCCCGTAATCGTATGGATCATCCACGATCGGGGTAAAGAAATCCGTTGTTACAACCAGGGCTCTCTGGTTGTCAATCTTCCAGATGGCGGCGTCGTCCGGTTGGTTGAGACCGGCCAGCAAATCCGGGTAGTGTTCGGGAAGAAATAAATTTTTTAATGGACGCAGAACCTGCTCCAGCGCTTGCGCGCTATATTTTGATGCACAACCCGAGCAGCTTGCCAGAGCAGTCAGGCGGATCTTTTGTTCACTGGGGGTCATATTACCTCGATCGGCTGGTCGTTGATATGATGTTCGATCATCAGAGTCTGGATCGTTTCCATGTCACTTTTGAGAATGCGCACACAAACACCACAGTCCGAGCTGAGGTGACGCGGCACCGGGATGAGCTTGCAGGTCAAACCCTGGCTGATCAACAACTTCTCGATGCGCAGAGCATGGCTGGTTGAATCGACCAGGATGGCAGCAAATTCTGCACTCATATTGCTTCTTTTGCCAGTCTATGAACAGCGTCCAAAGCCAGTTGGATATCATCCAACGTATTGAAGGCACTCAACCCAAACCGAACGCACCCATCCGGGAATGTCCCCAACGTTTGATGGGCTGATGGAGAACAATGCAACCCAATCCGGCAGAGGATATTAAAATCCTCATCCAGCCGCAAACCGATGGTAGAAGGTTCCATACCTTGGATATTAAAGGCAACGGTTGCAGTTTGTTTGGCTGCATCTTGGGTGCCATAAACCTCTACGCCGGGGATGTTATCCAATCCGTCAAGGAGGAAAGCACAGAGCTGTTTCTCATGAGCACGAATTTTACCAACACCATATTCTTGCAGCCATTCCAAAGCAGCCAATAACCCAGCCAATCCGACTGCGTTGGATGTTCCACTTTCGCAACGATCAGGCAGAAAGTCGGGTTGGATTTCGCGTTCCGAGCGGCTACCGGTGCCACCATGGCGAATAGGGTGCAGGTCTTCTGGCTGGATGCGCTCGCCGATGATCAAACCGCCTGTCCCCATAGGTCCGTACAGGGATTTATGCCCGGTGAAAGCCAGCAGATCAATGAAATCCTCCTCCATATCGATTGGGAGGACCCCTGCAGACTGGGCGGTATCCACCAGGTAGAGCAGGTCGTGCTGGCGGGCGATCTGTCCCACCTCACGAATGGGCAGGATCGTGCCGCATACATTCGAGGCATGATTCAGAGCGATCAGTCTTGTATTCGGGCGTATTGCTTTTTGGACCTGGTCAGGTTCCAGGGTTCCATCGGATCCGCAAGGGATCTGTGTGAATTCCACGCCTTGCTTTTGAAGGTCATGTAACGGCCTCATGACCGAATTATGCTCCATGCTGGAGGTGATGACATGATCACCAGGTTTCAGTAGACCATGTAGCGCCAGGTTGATCCCATCGGTGACATTCAATCCAAAGATGACACGCAATGGATCAGCTGCACCAAATAGATTAGTGATCATCTCCCGCGTGGCATACACAATACGGGCAGCCTGGATGGACATGCGGTGCCCCGAGCGGCCAGGATTAGCGCCTACTTCATCCAGGAAGTGGCACATGGATTGGGCGACTTCTGGCGGTTTGGGCCAGGAGGTCGCCGAATTGTCCAGGTAAATTGCGCCATCCTTCGCTCGCGAAGAAGGAAAGTCTGGTGCCACTTGGGTCATTTGGTCAGCACCAGTTTGAATTCGTCGCCTTGCTGGGTGATGTTCACCTTGCAGTCAAGTCTCTCCGCCATCCGGCGCACATTCTCGCGTGAGGTGACTGTATCAACCAAAACTTCAACAGGGAAATTCCCTTCTGTGATCGCTTTTTGAGCCAGGATGACCGGCTGCGGGCAGGAAAGCCCACAAGCATCTACGATTGTATTCATCTCATATCTCCTTATGCAACCTTTTGCCGCATGGTGAATCCGATGAGCAGGCAGACGACCAACCCCAGGATGACTGCTACCATTCCAAAGGATGAAATCCCTCCCACTTTGAGAACCCCATCCACAACCGAATCCGTTTTTGCCGCCAGGGTGAAGTTATGAGCGATTCCGGCGCCGGTGATCATTCCCAGCACGAAGATGGCTGAATCTCCATCTCCCTCACCAGAGAGGAACAGCTGCCGACCCGGACAGCCACCAGCCAGTGCGTAAGCGAGCCCGGCCAGGACCATACCGAGGATATTCCACAGAAGATTGCTGTGGGCGATGGGCATACCTGTATACCCAAACTTGAATTGACCGAGCAGTAAATTGGTCAGGAAGGCAAAGCCAATGAATGCCAGGAGACCGCTCAGCAGGTGGAAATCACGCATCAGGATGACATCCCGCACAGCACCCATGGTGCAGAAACGGGTACGCTGCGCCAGGAACCCGATCAGCAAGCCGATCCCCAAAGAGGCAAGCAGTGGTGCATACAACGAACCAGGACCGCTCTCTGAAAAAAATATGGGACCGCCTTCACTGAATACCGGATGGAAGATCAACAAAAGCAGCAGGTCTACCATCAGGATCGGCAGAATCCAACCGACCGCCGGGTAGGTTTTCTGGCTGCGTCCCAGGTTGTACCCGGAGCGCAGGAACAAAACGCCGATCCAGATGCCAATGATCAATCCCAGGAAGCCGGTCAGAGCAGTCATATCCCCGCCTGCTAGGCGAAAGCCAGCCCGCCAGGGGCAGCCCAGGAAGACCAGTGCTCCGATCATGGCAAATGCCCCCAGCACAAAACGCACGATGGGGGCAGACCCGGCGCGTGCTTTGAACTCCCGGAAGATCAATGCGGCAATTGTGGAACCCAACACAAATCCGATGATCTCTGGTCGGATGTATTGAACAACACTTGCCCGATGTAAACCCAACGCACCGGCGATATCGCGCTCAAAACAGGCCACGCAAATACCCATATTGGTTGGATTACCCAGATGCTGTAGAACAGGTCCAAGAATACCGATGATGGCACCCACCAGGAGGATCCCCCAGCGGGAAGCAAAAAAACGGGTGAGGCGGTTTAGCATTTACATTCTCCTACTTGTTTGTTGAGGAATACAGTAATAAGCGACCGGAACGGTTGCCGGTAAGCGAGGTCAAAGTTGGGAGATCAAGATCACATGACGCCTCCTTTCGGAAAATAAAAGACCGCCTGTCACACCAGGCGGTCAGGGAGTCGTCATACCGCATTAATCAGCGGGTAGGTATCCAATCCTGGGGTGCGCAGACATCCTCCGAGCGCCGACCGGCGCTCAAAGGGTTTGCTCAAACTAAGTGGAATAAAGTATTTTTCATCGGTATCTTCTATTTCTTTTCTTATGATTATAATGAATCGAGTTATGGTGGAAAGTGAAAAAGAGTACTTTCATGTATGACATATGTTACATTGGTATTTCCCCTTTTTTCGAATAAATTTAGGGCTGAACATGTAGATGAAATCTCCGATCATTCCCGCAATTTTTTTTGGAAGGTTCAAAAAGAATCAGGGGTGGGAGAAAAAATCAGTCTGTTCTGAATTGGGGATCTTGATTATCGATAGTAGACCTATTTGTGAACTGATGGGTCGACTTTATTTAAGAAATGAGTTTTCAGCATTCCAGGATATTCGAAGATATTCAAGATACCTGTGAATCGGAGACCGAACAGGGATTATGGATGAAAATACATATGTCTGTGGGGAATAAAAGGTGTAGAAAAAGAGTCAAGGGATAGCAACTTATCCAACACTCTTAAACCTTAATACTAGACAAATAAGATAATAATAGTATTATTATATTATTTAGTTGATTATTTTCATCTATTTAATTAGGGATGCATTTTTATGATCGGTATTGTGATTGTCAAGTGAGCTGGAAGTAAAGCATCTTCCATCCCCGGGAAATTTTCCAGGTCAAAGGATCATCCATCTTCTGAAATAGCCTGGTTGATGAAATTAAAAAAATCATCGTTATTACAAATTAACTATTCCTGGTGTAAACACCTAACAAGGATGTAAAGTGGACCTTTCAGCGGTGTTAAGAAGATAGGTAGACATTAATGATATTATGGATGCAGTAAAGAAAAGGCAAACCTGTTAAAAAACAGGGACGCAAAGTTACGGATCTAAACGGAGATCTTTCCGCATGACCGCCGAACCGCCTCAACGATATTTTTTTAAGGACAAGAGCCTTGAGGTGAAATCTTACCTCAAGGCTCTTTTTATTAGGAATAAATTGAAAATGAAAAACACAAAGATAGCCTCTCACAAAAAGCTGACCAAGAAAATTTCAAAGACTCTTCGGAGAGCGAGTTTATTTTGTGTTCTGTTTGTAACTGCTTTTTCCGTGGTAAATCCAGTCTCAGCCAGTGGATCTCTCAAGACATTGGAAAGCACCACCAATTTTACAGCCTCCATGAACCTGCAAAATGATGGTGAGACAACAGGTGAAGGGGATACAGCAACAGTAAGTGCCGATGGTCTGGCTCTCTTTAATGCGGTTCCCCCCTTGATCGTCAAGGTGGATAGCAATCCAGCAATGCAGGGAATCAGGGCAACTGCCAGCAATGCTGAAATACTTGCCTTTTCTTCCACGATGGGGGCTGAATTTGCGTTCACATATAAGACTTCAGGACAGACTGACCCCTGGGGTCAGGTTTGCCAGGATATGCCTGCTGATGCAATCACAGCTTTTGAGACAGCCGGGTTGATCTGGTCCGGTATCATTGAATCTTCTGTCCCGATAGCAATCTCAGTATGCTGGTCGAACCTTGGTTCGCCTAATATTCTTGGTTACTCGGGTGGGCAGCCTCTAAATCGGGATTTTCCTGGCGCTCCCCAGGCGAATACATGGTACCAGGGATCCCTGGCGAATGCTTTGGCAGGTATGGACCTGTTACCTCTTAGCTATGATGATTACATTACTTTTAACTCCACTTTTTCCTGGTATTTAAAAGCGGATGGGAATACGACACCCGGAACTTACGATCTCATCTCTGTTGCATTACATGAAATTGGGCATGGATTGAACTTTTCCGGGTCTGCCAATTACTCAGCTGGAAAGGGAAGCATAGGACGAGGGTACCCGGCATATCCAACGATATATGATACATTTGTCGAGGATGCTGGAGGAACGAAGGTAACTTCATACCCCAATATGTCCACTTCGCTCGGTTCACTTCTCACATCCAACAACTTGTGGTTCAACGGGGCTTTTGCCAACACAGCCAATGGAGGGTCACGCGTAAAGCTGTTTGCTCCTTCAAACTGGTCATCCGGATCAAGCTTCTCACACCTGGATTACACGAGTTTTTCAGGAACAAGTAACAGCCTGATGGTTTATTCAATGGCTTCTGGATCTTCGCAGCACAGCCCGGGTATGGTTACACAGGGAATCTTAAAAGACCTTGGCTGGGCATCAACTCCACCAACCATTTCAGGTAATGTGGGTTCCGCAGGGGTGACATTGAATTATACGGATGGTTCGATCAAGTCGGTAACCAGCGATGAAACAGGTAACTACTCGTTCAAGGTCTCAAGCAACTGGAGTGGAACGGTAACTCCCATCAAGACAGGTACCATATTCTCCCCAGAAAACAGATCCTATACCAACCTTAACATGTCCCAGGTTGACCAGGATTATTCAGCATCAGACGCCTATCAAACAATTTTTGGAAATGCAGGTGTTGCTGCAGCAACCATAAGTTTCACAGATGGCACTTCCCAGAGTGTCACGGCTGATGATAACGGTGCATATTCAATTGATGTGTCTTATGGTTGGTCCGGGACTGTGACACCTGCCAAAGTCGGCTTTGCTTTTTCAGCGCAATCCAAGGATTATAACAATGTGATCCATGACATTGGTTCCCAAAACTATTCGGCGATCGCAGTATTGGAAACCCCGCAGGATGTCGAGGCCAGTGATGGGCTCTTTGCTGATAAAGTGAATGTAACCTGGACAGCCATACCTGGGGTCACCACCTACAGGATCTACCGGGCTGAGAATCAAAAAAGTAGAAGGACTCTCCTGGGGACCGTCCATTCCGGGTTTGCGTATGAGGACAGACAAGCACTTCCCGGTGTCACATATCGTTACTGGATAAGAGCCTGCACAGGTAGCGCTTGTGGTGGTTTCAGCAGGCTCAATACCGGTTGGCGTCTATCCAATTTTCTCACAGCTATCGCCCCCAGGGATCTGATCTCGAACACCAACCCCATTTATACCTGGAGCAAAGTAGCCGGAGCTGCCCAGTATCAAATCCAGGTAATGCAAGGCACAAAGGTCATCTACAGGCTCAGGATCGCTTCCAGCAGATGTGAAAAAACAACCAACTGCAAAATCAGACCCAGGACAGTATTGGATTATTCAACTTATACCTGGAAAGTACGAGCCATGCTGAACGGGTCCTGGATGCCATTCAGTGCAGTGGAATCATTTACAACAACCAGGGAATAGATATCCGGAACCTGATCTTGAAAATAATTCCTCTTGAAAGGGTCAAAATTAGCTTTTTCGGAAAAAATAATCGAAAATGGATTTGATCGGGATATTTTGATCCGTAACCATTGGATGCGTTATGGCTTGTATAGCTTTGAATGCATCCAACCTGCCAGTTGCGACCGGTTATTAAGGCGAACCATGATATAATTACATTTAGAAATCCAAAGATTGACGGTATTCAGGCGCCATTCCTTTTGCGGAGTTGGCGTCTTTAGTTCTATCCGCTAAATACGGACTCTCTCGATTGGTGGGGTTTTGGGAGATGGTTCCAATTCATAAAGGAGACGTTGTGAGCTTCAAAATTGGCGACCCTGTCATGCACTGGACCTATGGTTTTGGAAGAATTGAAAAGCTGGAAGAACGCGAGTTATCCGGTAAGAAGACGCTTTATTATGCTGTCAAGTCGCACGATCTGACGATTTGGGTACCGGCTGATGACAACCTGGACAGCCGCCTGAGACCTCCGACTTCGGCAGCCGGGTTTGAACAATTGTTTAAGATCCTGACCGGGAGCGAGGAACCGCTTTCGGAGGACCGCCATGAACGCAAGACCTACCTGGTGGAGCAACTCAAGGATGGACGGGCTGAATCCCTGTGCCGGGTGATCCGTGATCTGATCGCCTACCAGAAGCACAAATCCTTGAATGAAAATGACCAGCATCTGCTGAAACGGGTGCAGAATGTGCTCCTGGGTGAGTGGGAATTCTCGCTTTCCATCCCGTCCACACAGGCGGCTTCGGACCTGCATCGAATGCTGGATAGGCGCGGTACTGCCGGAGATTGAGGTAGCAGGATCGTTGGCGTAGCTGGTTGTGATGGACAAATAAAAATCCACCCTTTGGGGCGGAAGGATCAATGCGCTTCATATTTGTGTGAAAATAGACGTAGCATATGTCGTTGTGATCTTTGGCCCCACCAGATCCGATTAATCGCTTTCCGTGTTTATATATCAGCCAGTAAATAGTCCACATACTGGTGTCTTTCACCCAGAAAAACACTGGAGCGTTCTTTCAGATCATCCATCGAAAATTCGCTGGGATATATGGAATTAAGGTCTGATTCTTCATAAAGGGGGAACAGGTTCAATAAGGATAATGTGAAGAAAATTTCATCATCCACTTTAAAGGTTTTCCTTTGTTCTATCCCCGATTCGTTTGAAATTTGATCCAGATTTCTTTTCATGAGAAATAAATGAGGAGCAAAAAAGTTCCAGAACCGATCAGCTATACTTTTTATTTTCCCGGCTTGCGAATTTGGAAAGTATGCAGATAATAATTTTGAAATTAGGTCATAAGCAACCAGGTTGGAAAAGTTGTATTTATCGATCAATGTCGGGAAATAAAACATGTTTAACAGCTTGTGAATGGAACTGGACAGATCCCGTATTATCTGCAAAGGTCGCACACATGCAGGCAGTTCAGAGAGGAGCAGGCTTGAATCCAGATCCACGAGGAAAACCTGTTTGTTTCTCACACAAAACGAAAGATCTTCCCATCCTCCTGAATGACGGTAGAGACCAATTGCTGAAAAATCATGGATCAGCCTGCCAATCTGTCCGGATAATGCATTGATCGTTTGCAAGCGAGTCTTTTCATCAAGTATGTTTCCCTTAATACCCAGGGAGCGTCTCAGGTCGGTGTAATACTTGTGCTCCTGTTCTCTTAATTCGTTTTCCCCAAAATGGATCAGGTGCAAGCGAAATGGCTCTTTCTCCTCCGACAGGGAAATAACAATTCCCATATCTTCCTTGTTAAATTTAAAGCGTTCAGGTAACCTGGCAACCAGCAGAGGTACGAGCGATGGTACGCCATTGGCGAGCATTCTGTGCTGATTTTCATATTCCATAACGGCGCGACGGTGCAGAATCCCGCAATATGGCGCAGGCTCGCTATGGACTGTTTGAAAACCTCCCTGCTCTGTGAACCCAAAATGAGCAACACTGGATGTAAATTCGTATTCCTGTGTTGTGGGTTGTATCGGTTTATCACTAAAAGACATATTGCGAATACCGGAAAAAAGATGGGCATTTTCCGGGTTCCAGCCACCGATCCCCTTCAGTTTTGCAGCATGGAATGTTCTATTCCTTTTTTTTTAAATAAATAGGATTTTTCAGGATATGCCAGGCTGTCCTGCCTGGATAGGGAAATTGAGGTTCGATCTGCCAGGAAGCCACCCGTAAAATACCTTCCAATTCTTCATCAGGAATGTTGATCTGCTTGGAAAAATGGGTTATTTCAAGTTCGATGGTCATAAAAATCCTTTCATGGTGGTGCAGCCATGATTGAACATAACCAAAATTGTACGCAGAAGGATTTCCACAATTTTCGTTACAGGATGAAGAAAATCCGGGTGAATTTTCAAATGGTTTACATAATTCTACCATTCAATATTATTTTGAAGTGAATGATGGCAGAAAATAAAATAGTTCCGGGATATTTTGGAATGAAAAATATGCCATACAATTTCCTATTAACATCACAATGGATATTATTACTGATGGATCCTTGACCTGTTCACCTTTCAGACAAGAAGACCATTGAATGAAAATGACCGGCATCTGCTGAAACGGGTGCAGAATGTGCTCCTGGGGGGATGGGAATTCTTGCGTTCCATCCCGTCCAAACATGCAGCCTCGGACCTGCATCGGATGTTGGATAGGCGCGATACTGCCGGAGATTGAGGAGACAGGATTGTTGGCGTAGTTCCTTAGGATGGATTAAGAATAATCCACCTTAAGAGCGGAAAATCAGTGGTTTGGAGATATTCTAAGATCGGAATTATGCTTAAAAAGAAAACTGGATAATGATCATCCTCCAAGATTAGGATCAGTGAGGATATATAGCTTTGCTGAACTGCAGTCATACCGGTGCGTAGTTCGTTTCAAGAAGACATTTAAAAAAGGGCTGTCCCAAACAATAAGAGGGACAACCCTTTTTTTGAAATGGGGATCGATAACATTACCTGGAGGATTCAGCCATGCGGATCAGGTCATCCATGCCCTGCCAGCATTGGGCTCAGCAGAAAGTGCTGTCTGCCTGCAGGTATATTGGATCGAATCCACCCAACAGATTATCCATAAAATCTATTTTCAATTAGTGTGGAGATATGATATAACAACATCAAAACTGAGCCTTAATTTACTGGGAGATCCGCAATGATTCTGGACCTTTTGCTTCCTTGATCTCTTTCAGGGTTTAATTGTTGTAAAAGGATTTTCGTATGCAGCTAACGGTCATCATCCCGGTCTATAATGAAAAATCAACCATCCTTGAAATCGTTGATAGGGTGCTGGCAACAGGATTGGCTTTTGAAATTCTCATTATTGACGATGGTTCGCAGGACGGTACACGTGAGGTCCTCAGGCAATTCGAGGGATCTGATATTGTAAGCGTCATCCTCCATTCAAAGAATATGGGAAAGGGCGCGGCAGTTCAAACTGGCATTCAACAGGCAAGCGGGGATGTCCTGCTCATTCAAGATGCAGATTTGGAATATGACCCCAAGGAATATCCCAAATTACTCAAACCCATTGAAGAGGGCAAGGCAGATGTTGTCTATGGTTCGCGGTTCCTGGGGGCGGAACGAAGACCGATCCTCTATTGGAACATGGTTGCCAACAAGATCCTTACTTTTATTACGAACATTCTATATAACAATATTATCTCCGACATGGAAACAGGATATAAAGTATTCAAGCGATCTGTAGCACAAGATGTAATGCCTTTGCATAGTCGCGGTTTTGATTTTGAACCGGAGTTCACTGCCAAAATACTTAAGCGGAAAGTAAGTTTGTATGAAGTGCCAATTGCCTTTAATCCCAGGGATTATTCTCAAGGAAAGAAGATCAAAGCCAGGGATGGTTTTCTTGCACTTTGGGCTCTCGTGAAATACCGGTTTGTCGACTAAAGAATTAAGGTTACTGCTCAGCCTGTCATTCTGAACGAAGTGAAGAATCTCCACATTCAAAAGAGGAGACCCATCATTTCATTCAGGGGGACAAAAAGTTGAAGATTTACAACTCTAGGGCTGATCAGTTACGAATTAAGTTATTTTGGGGATCGGCATAATTCTCTGAAATAATACCAGGCATCTTTTCTTATTAATATTGGTGCTGATCATCAGATAATTAAATTAATTGAGGAAGATTGGTGAAACTTGCGAAGAATCCATCCACGATAACGATCGCATTGGTGATCATCAGCATCATCTCCCTGGTTGGAGGAATCATCGTAACCTATGCAACAATGAACGGACCCTGGGGATATACGGATCCGGTCGTCTATATCTCAACTGCGCGGAACATATTAAATGGAAACGGGATTGGATATTTTGAGATCAACGGGGAATTTAACCCTTTATCGCATTATCCTCCTTTCATTCCGATTCTATTGGCGATCATTGGAGCTTTTAAAGCAGACCTGGTCCTGGCATTCCGCTGGATGAATATTCTGGTATTTGTGGCAACAATTTTCATTTCTGGCTGGATATTCTTACGATACACAAAAAACCCCGTTTTTGGGATAATGACCAGCGCCTTGATGTGTGTCTTTCCATTTATGGTGATCATGTTCAGCTCAACTTACTCTGAACCGGTCTTTATCTTCCTGATAATGGCGGGAGGGGTGCTGGTTTTCGAATATTTTAGAACTGAAAAAGAAATATTCTTATATCTTTGTGCGCTGGTGATCGCATTGGTTCCACTGACTCGCTACATAGGTGTTTCTGTATTGGCCTCCACTTCACTGTTCATTCTTTTATTCACCAGGGGTAGTCTTCAGGATCGCATCTGGAGGACAACCAGGTTTGGGATTATTGCCAGTATCCCGATATTGGTGTGGTTGGTCCATAGCTATGGATTGCCAGGCTCAACCATCGGGAGATGGTCCATCAACCCGAATATGGGTGATATTTCTGTAAAATTCCAGGAATTTCGCGGTTTGTTCATGGATGCGATCAGCAGGTGGCTTCCGGACCAATTCCAGCCCATGATCAATTCCCTACGATACAGCTCCCGTTACATGATCCTGGGAATTGGAGCGCTTGCCTTCGCTGGTATTTCTGTTATTGCCAATCACCATTCACGTCAGATAAACAATACGAAAAGATCGGATAGCGGGTTTCTGATACTTTCATATTTTGGTATTTCCACCATAACATTCCTTCTATTTCTTATCATTTCTTTTCTTTTTTCATATCCAAGTGTGGTCATTGACAACCGGATATTACTGCCGTTCTATGTTCTCTCCGTAATGTGCCTGTTGGGTGGAATTGCTTTCTGGCAATCCACCTGGCTCCAGGAAAAATTTCCCTGGCTGCAAGCTTTTTCTATATTTCTTGTAATGCTCTATGCTTATTGGATCATTCCAGAAACGATTGAACCTGTTGAGTATTATCATGCCGGAATAGGTCTGACCGCCAGTCAATGGCGCACCTCGGAGACGATACTGGCCGTAGATTCCCTGCCTGACGATCAGCCTGTCATTTCCAACGATTGGGAGCTGCTGCAATTATGGTCGGGTCGACCCGTAATCGGCTTATGGAATACCAATCCCGGCATTCCCGATCAGTCCCTTTTTTGTAAAAAAGGAGCAGCGTTGGTATTGTTTTCTGATTTTCAGGAGCAACTCCTTAAATTATATGGGCCAGAAAGTTTGGAGAAATTAAATATTATTACCGCTGGGTTGCCAGTGATAGGTAATTATTCCGATGGGGTTATCTATTTATGTCGCTAAGGTGATCCGCATTGCTGGGTGATCGTTCTTATTCATAATTTCCCGTTTGAAAGATTATTTATAGGTTACGAAGTAATTAAATCTCCATAATTTCCACACAATTCCTCCATAGCTTCCCAACCATTGTCCGGGCTTCCTGACTATAATATTTTGGATTCTTCTCCTCCCCTTTGAATGGGATGGGGGTATCTGGTCTGCTCATGAACTCAAATACCCCCACCCTGTTTCAATTGAAAATTATTTTCTTCACCCGGGTATCTACTGCTGAATCAGCAGATGAATTCAGATGTCAATTTAAGGTCAAGGAGCACCAATGTACAAGAAAAATAAAATCGTCTCAGTTGCAACCCTGTTCGTGATATCCCTTCTTCTCTTGACAAGCTGCGGGGCAAATGCAGCTACTGCAACCACCACCACCATCGGTACGGGGGATGTGACCCAGATCACAGTCGTGACCACAGTTGAAGCCACCGGATCGATCTCACCGTTACGCCTGGCTTCTGTAGCCTGGAAGACCAGCGGCACAATTGCAGACGTAATCGTGCAGGTTGGGCGATCCGTCAAGACCAATGATATCCTGATGAGCCTTGACCCCGCCAGCGCACCGGACAGCCTGATATCTTCCATGCAAAATCTGGCGGAGATGACCTCACCGGCTTCGATCGCATCCGCCCAACAGGCATTGGTCAATGCTGATGAAGAAGTAACAACCGCTCAAACCGAACGGGATTACCTGGTTGGTGGCTATTATACCCAGGACCAGATCGATAACGCATATGCTGACATGGTGTTGGCGGAAGCGAACCTGGCTAAATTCCAGGTGGCTTTTGACAAGGTTGCCAGCCTTCCGGTGGATGATGCGAACAGGGCTAGAGCTTATACAGCCCTGTTCGATGCTCAGACTTCATATAACTCTTACAAAAGAATTTTCTTGAATTATTCCAGTTACGCTGCTTCTTCAAATGATATTGTTCTGGCAGACGCAAAACTGGCATTGGCAAAAGCAACATTGGATGAAGCCAGAAATTACCTGGCAGCCCTGACCGGTGGAGATGTGCCCGAGGATGCTACTGGAGCTTCCCTGCAGCAGCTATACCAGGCCAGGAGAACGGTGGACCAATTAAACCTTCGGGCTCCTTTCGATGGAACAGTGGCGGCTCTTTACAACCAGAAAAGTGATGTGATCGCTGGCAATACGATCAGTGCTGTTATCGTGAACCGATCGAAATTATATGTCACTGTCCAGGTGGAAGAATCCAAGGTGGTGCAACTGGCAGTTGGTGACAAGGCTACGGTTACATTGGATGCATTGCCAGACTTGACCGAACAGACCGGTAGTGTGGTGGCTATTGACCCTGTTGGAGTAGCCAACCAGGGTGTTGTCTATTACAGTGTAAAGGTGGAGCTTGACCAGGCTGACCCTCAGATCCCGTTGGATGCAACTGCAAATGTGACCATCCAGGCAGGCGATGCCGTTCAGGAACTGGCTGTACCGGTTACCGCTGTGCAGAATGATACGGCAGGTGAATATGTCAGTGTCTATAATGCAGATGGCAGCATCCGACGTGTGGACGTGATCAGTGGACAGATCCAGGCTGATGACACCGTCGTTGTGCGAGGCAACCTGACGGTTGGAGACCAGGTCATGCTGGTGCAAACCAGTGGAACAACCACGCAAGATGGTGGTGCGATCCGTGGTGGTGGAATTTTCATGCCCTAATTCGAAAAAAGGTGTTGATATGATCGAAGTAGAAAACTTGATTAAAGTATATCGAATGGGTACATCCAAAGTGTTCGCATTGAACGATGTCAGCCTTGAAGTGGATGACGGCGAGATGGTGGCGATCATGGGACCTTCCGGTTCCGGAAAAAGCACCCTGATGGCCATCTTGGGATGCCTGGATATTCCCACCAGGGGAGCATATCGTATGGATGGCGAACCCATCGAAAAACTGAACGACAACCAGCTGGCGCATATTCGCAGTCATAAGATCGGCTTTGTCTTTCAACAATTCAACCTGTTGCCGCGCACAACTGCCCTTGAAAATGTGCTCCTGCCTCTATTGTATGATGGTGTAAAAAGCAAGGACCGGAAGACAAGGGCCATGGCTTCACTGGAAACCGTGGGATTGGGTGACCGTATACAGCATAAATCCAATCAGCTTTCGGGTGGTGAACAGCAACGCGTGGCGATTGCGCGGGCTTTGGTCAACAACCCCAGCATCCTCCTGGCAGATGAGCCAACCGGTAACCTGGATTCGCACACCGGGGCGGAGATCGTTGGGTTATTCCAGCGCTTGAATCGCGAGAAAGGCCTGACGATCATTTATGTCACACATGACCCATTCATTGCCCGTCATACGCAGCGCATTGTGCAGCTTGAGGATGGCAAGATCGTAAGGGATGTGCGTGTGAAAAAACCATTGGAAGCAGGAACCCCTCGCCCGGATGATATTAACGGTGTGGTCAAGATCAAAGACCTGGCATTGGAGAGTTGATATGAACCTTTTTGAGAATTTTCGGATCGCTATTCGTGCCCTGGCTGCCAATAAACTGCGTTCAGGGCTGACCATGCTGGGTATCATCATTGGCGTGGCAGCCGTTGTGGCTCTGATGGCGGTTGGAGCGGGGGCTACTTCCGGTATCACCAGCTCGATCGAGGGGCTGGGAACAAACCTGATCACAGTCTCATCCGGGCGTTCCTTCCAGTTCTCTGGAGGGGGACCAGAAGGGCAGCAATTTGGTGGGCAAAGCCAGAGTCTGTATTATTCGGATTTCCAGGCGATAGAAAAAGCAGTTGGATCAGCTGCAGAAGTATCCCCCTATTACCAGGTTTCAGCCAATGTGATCAATGGGGGACTGGCGGCTACCTATAGCGTAACCGGTGTCACACCGGTTTATGCTGCTGTGAGCGCTTACACTGTGGATCGCGGTCGATTTATCAGCGAAAATGATAACTCGGCAGAGGCACGGGTGGTGGTGCTTGGCGCACAGGCGGCAACCGACTTGTTTAGCGGGTTAAACCCGATCGGAAGGAAGATCCAGATCGATGGGATCACTTTCACTGTGATCGGGGTTTTAGAGTCAAAAGGCAGTGCGGGTTTTGGCAGTGCCGATGACCTGATGCTGATCCCCCTCAAGACCGGTTATTCCCGCATCTTTGGCGGCAGGGCGGTGAGCAGTGGTCAGAGGATATTATTCGGGATCTCCCTGTCAGCACTCCAGGCGGACCAGATCGACCCGGTCATCAGCACGGTTGAATATACCTTGCGCAAGCAGCATGGATTAACCCTGACAGATGACCTGGGATTCAATGTTTCCAGCCAGAGCCAGATGTTGAGCACATTGAGTGGGGTTACCAGCACCCTGACAGCCCTGCTGGGTGCGATCGCTGCCATCTCGCTATTGGTGGGAGGAATTGGTATCATGAACATCATGCTGGTCTCGGTTCGGGAAAGAACCCGCGAGATCGGTTTACGCAAAGCGGTTGGTGCCCGCAGGAATGTGATCCTGATGCAGTTCCTGGTAGAGACACTGACACTGAGCGTGGTGGGTGGGTTGATGGGTATCCTGCTGGGATGGGCGATCGCCGCAGTGGTCTCAGCCTCCGGCTTGCTGACAGCACAGGTGACGGCTGATAATGTGTTGCTGGCTTTTAGCTCAGCCGCACTGATAGGCCTGTTTTTTGGCATTTATCCCGCTTATCAGGCTGCTGGTCTGCGACCAATCGAAGCATTAAGATACGAATAAATATAAATAAGGAATTAAAAATGAACACGAAAAGACCTGCTATTTTAACAATTGCTATTATTTGCCTGGTTCTCCTGGTGCTGTTCAGCTCGGGACTGTCCCTGGCAAGAAATTTTGGCTTGTTGGGGACAAGTTTTGGGGCTCCAGGTTTTCCCTTTGGGAGCATGATGCGCGGCCAGGGGAATTTTCCCCAGGGTGGATTTCTACCATCAGGCGATCTTCCCGATGGCACTTTTCAAAGGCCGGGCAATTTTGATCCCAATAACCCGGATACCCAGGTTAACCCGACCACGCGCACTTTCCAGGGTGGAACAGGCGCCACCTCCGGTTTGTTTCGCATCCTGAGTTTTACGACCACCGGGTTGAACATTGCTGCTCTGGTTTTGGGTCTGCTGGCGGCCTTCGGTTTATGGAAACAGAAGAAATGGGGAGCAGTTTTGGCGATCATCGTGTCTGTTCTGATCCTCCTGACCAGTTTCAGTGGTCTGTTGCGCTTCTTCTCTTTGCTGGTATTTGGGGAAGCCCTGCTCAAGGTTTTGCTGGCTCTGGCTGTGATCATCCTGCTGCTCCTACCGGCTTCCCGTAAAGCGTATGCTCCTCCAGCGGATCTGGACCTGGATCTTGATCTTTAGAATTGTTCCAAATTTTACCCTGAGGGTCCATTCGAGATAACCAACATTATAGGATCAGGATGGTTTCTAATATCGAAATGAGGTCACAAGGGGATATTTTATAGATTGGTGCTTTTAATAAATTGTTGATTGATCCGTTTTTGGATCGAACTGTGTCATAATTGAGGCAAGATGGTCAAGAAGATCCTGGTGGTTGATGATGAGAAACGGCTGGTTTCACTGGTGAGTGAGTACTTGCAGCAATCCGGTTACCGGGTGGTGAGCGCATTTAATGGCAAAGAAGCACTGAAGATAGCCCACCAGGAAAAACCGGATCTGATCATCCTGGACCTGATGATGCCCGAGATGAACGGATATGAGTTTATGCAGGCTCACCGCAAAGAAATGGATACTCCCATCATTCTATTGACGGCGCGCGTGGAGGATGAAGAAAAAGTGATCGGGTTGGAGTTGGGTGCGGATGATTATGTCACCAAGCCTTTCAGGCCGCGCGAACTGGTGGCGCGCGTCCGTTCAGTCCTGCGCCGGGCGGGGAAAGCTGACCTGGTGGCTGCCAATCTGGAGGTGGCAGATATACGCCTCGACCGAAACATCCGGACCGTGCAGGTTGGGGATACTTTCATCAACCTGACACCCTCCGAATTTGACCTTTTGGCGGCCCTGATGGGCAGCCCCGGGAAAGTATTCTCGCGTCTGGACTTGCTTGATATTCTGCAGGGCATCCGCTATGAAGGTTATGAACGTACCATCGATTCGCATATCAAGAATTTGCGTGCCAAATTGGAGCCGGAGGCCAAATCTCCTCATTATATTGAAACCGTCTACGGTATTGGATACCGTTTTATCCGGGAGTAGAAAATGCGCTCTGTAACCCTGAAACTTATCATCTCTTTCCTGGTTGTCAGCCTGGCGAGCGTCAGCCTGATCGCTTTCCTGGCGCGCAGGAATACTCAACAGGAGTTCAATAATTTTGTTTTTAACCGGAATAGCGCCGAGATGGTCTCCGTGTTGTCAGAATTTTATAGTGTACAGGAGTCCTGGGAAGGTGTACCTTCACTCATCTTTATAGACAATTACAATCCCAATTTATACCCGGAAGGACGGAGACCTCCAAGCTTTACCCTGGCGGATACCAACGGGACAATAATCGTCGAGGGTCCTGGATATCATCTTGGAGAAGCTGTTCCCAAAGCTGAACTTACCCTGGGTCAACCGATCAGTGTGGATGGCGTTATGGTTGGCACTTTGCTGGTTGGCAAGGATACTTTCCAGGTTAACCCTATGGAAGAGCATTTTATTAAACGAACTGGAAGTTTGTTGTTGTTTTCTGCCTTAAGTGCAGCAGCCCTGGCGCTCATCCTGGGCACCCTGCTGGCTTACAGTATTACACGCCCGATCCATGAGTTGATCGAAGCCACCCGGGCAATTTCAGAGGGCACGCTGGGTGGACAGGTTCGGGTACGCGGACGGGATGAAATGAGCAAACTGGCGATCTCCTTTAACAAGATGAGCGCCGACTTGGCGCGTTCGACGCATGCCAGGCAGCAAATGACTGCTGATATTGCCCACGAACTGCGTACCCCACTCAGCCTGATCATCGGGCAGGCTGAAGCTGTTCATGATGGTGTTCTGCCTGCTTCCACGGAGAATTTTGAGATCATCCGCGATGAGGCGGGCAGGTTGGAAAAATTGGTGGATGATCTGCGCATCCTCTCCCTGGCAGACGCCGGGGAACTTTCGATCAACCCCCAGCCAGTTGAACCGCAAAAATTTCTGCAGGAGATCGCATCCATTTATCAATCCCGCCTGCAGGAAAAACAAATAGAACTTCAAATGAAAATTGACCCGCATCTGGCGATGATCTCCATTGACCCGGGGCGAATGACCCAGGTACTGACGAATATCATTGACAATGCCTTGCGCTTTACTCCTGGAAACGGCAGGATCGTTCTATCCGGTCAACAGGCAGAAGGCCAGGTGGAGCTATCTGTTCAGGATAATGGCCCGGGTGTGCCGGAAGATGACCTGGACCGCATTTTTGACCGCTTGTATCAGGGTGACGCCGCCCGCCAGCACGGAAATAATGGATCCGGTCTCGGTCTTACCATTGCCAAATCGATTGTTGAGATGCACGGGGGAAAGATCCGGGCTTTCAGCCCGGCCGGCGCAGGACTGACGATCATCATCCTTTTACCAGCTATTTAATCAAACCTGACAGGTTTCTAAAAACCTGTCAGGTTTGTTCTAGCCGGGGTGGGCGGAACTTTCCCGCTAAGAGCATTCGGGACTTTCGGCTTAGCCCCCTGATGAAGGGTGTAATCCCCGAAGGGGAAAACCGCCGACCAGCGAAACCATCCCGAAGGTTGGCAAAAAAACCTGTCAGGTTTCTAAAACCTGACAGGTTTGATCTTGTCGGGGTGGGCGGATTGTGAAATCCCCGCAGGGGGCGAAGTCCCCTGAAAGGGTGCAATCCCCGCAGGGGGGAAACCGCCGACCTTGCGGTACGGCGGATTTTTTCTAGTCGGGGTGGGCGGACTTGAACCGCCGACCCCCGCGTCCCAAACGCGGTGCGCTGCCAACTGCGCTACACCCCGAACTCAGGATGTGAGTATAATGCTTGCATGTCCAACCGTCAAGCAACCGTTCAATCTTCAAACCTTCTCTCTGCCCTGTTAGGATCGGTGCTGACCTTGCTGCTGGGTTTGGCTGCCTGCAGCCCCGCTCAGGCTTCACAACCTGTCACAGCCTCCCCCCAGCCCAGTGCCAGCCAAACACCTCTCCAAATAACAACTTCTCTGACAGCTTCTGTAACTCCGCTAACCTCCACTGCCACGCCATCCCTCACTCCCACACCAGCTTGCACGACCCGGCCTGGACAGGTGGAAGAGGCTGCGCTGGATACAACCTATCTGTATCAGCCATTTAAATTCCGGGTCTACCTGCCACCCTGCTATGCTCAAGAGACAGATAAGCATTACCCGGTGCTGTACCTGTTCCATGGACTGTTTTATGGTGATGACCAATGGGCGCGTATCAGCGTGGTGGAAGTTGTCAACCGCCTGATCAGCACTGGAGAGATCGCCCCATTCATTATTATTATGCCCAATGACATCAATGGGCGTGAGCCCAGCGACACTTCCTTCGATGAAATATTCATGGAAGACCTGCTGCCTTATATCGATGCGAATTACCGCAGCCTGCCAGGGGCTGCCTACCGGGCGCTGGGTGGGCTATCGCGCGGGGCAGGCTGGGCTCTGCACTTTGGTTTAACCAATCCATCCCTGTTCGGGATCATTGGTGCGCATTCACCCATCATTTTTTGGGAAGATTCTCCCGAAATTGGAAAATGGTTGGATGCCATTCCGAGAAACAGGATGCCGCGTATCTACGTGGATATTGGAGACAGTGACCCGGACCCCGAATCTGCGCTCTTAATGAAAAAACTGCTCACGGATGGCAACATCCCGCATGAATTCCATATCAGCCCGGGCTATCATACCGAGCAGTATTGGGAGTCTCAATTGGAAAGCTATATACGCTGGTATGCTGCTGGATGGTAAAATGGTGACTAATTCATATCACACTTTTCGCCCGAAGGAATAGATCCAAGAAAGGTCTGTCCCAATAACTTTCGGGATGGTTTTAATCATTAACCGGGAGTAGGAAAATGAATATTTTTGTGACGGGTGGTGCAGGTTATATCGGTTCAGCCATGACCGAAGCCTTATTAAAAGCCGGGCATAAAGTGACGGTTTACGATGCGCTGTATACCGGTCACCGGCAGGCAATTCCTGAAGGTGCACGTTTTGTGCATGCAGACCTGGCGGATGATGAACGCTTGACCGTGGAGTTGGATAGTGAGCCGTATGAGGCTGTCATGCACTTTGCAGCTTTCATTGAAGCCGGCGAAAGTATGAAGAAACCTGGCAAGTTCATCCACAATAACCTGGTCAACACCGCCCACCTGATCGAAGCTTCCCTGCGGGCGGGTGTCAAGCGCTTTGTGCTTTCCTCCACCGCAGCAGTGTATGCCTCCAGCGATGAACCTCTGGATGAGAATTCTCCCCTGGAACCAGCCAATACCTATGGTTTTACCAAGCTGGCTATGGAGCAGATGCTGGAATGGTATCGCAGGATCCACGGCATGCATTATGCTGCCCTGCGTTATTTTAATGCAGCCGGAGCTATACCCGGCAAGGGTGAAGCACATCATCCCGAAACGCACCTCATTCCACTGGCGCTGCGTGTTGCGCTTGCTCAAAACCCAAATGTCTCCATCTATGGCACTGATTACCCCACACCGGATGGCACCAATATACGTGATTACATCCATATTGCCGACCTGGTTTCAGCCCATATGCTGGCCCTGGAGGCGCTGGGTGTGCAGGACCGCCTGGTGTATAACCTGGGCAACGGCAATGGCTATTCGGTGCGTGAAGTGATCGAGACCGCACGGCAGGTCACCGGGCATTCCATCCCGGTCATCGAATCTGAGCGCAGACCCGGGGATGCTCCCCGCCTGGTGGCTTCGTCCGGCAAGATCCAGCGCGAGCTGGGTTGGAAGCCTGAATTTCCTGCCTTGCAGGATATCATAACCAGTGCCTGGGAGTGGCATTCAACACACCCGCATGGTTTTGAAATCGAAGGCGGATCATAAAATGACCTTTTTAGTGGTGATCATTGGTTGGATCTTCTCGCTGTGCTTGCATGAATTTTCGCATGCCCTGGTGGCATACCTGGGAGGTGACCATACCGTGCGTGACAAGGGCTACCTGACCTTTAACCCGCTCAAATACACCCATCCGGTCTATTCCATACTCGTGCCGCTGATCTTCCTGATGATGGGAGGCATTGGTCTGCCGGGGGGTGCGGTCTATATCGAAAAATGGCGGCTTCGCACCCGGAATTGGGTCAGTGCGGTTTCACTGGCAGGTCCGCTATCCAACCTGGTGCTGGCCATCCTTCTGGCGCTGGCGCTGAGTTTTGCACCCAGCACAGCAACGGGTATTTGGCCGGGGTTGGCATTCCTGGCATTGCTGCAGGTCATGGCAGTTGTCTTGAACCTGATCCCGCTGCCGCCTTTTGACGGGTATGGTGTTATTGAGCCTTTTCTGAGCGAAACCGCTCGGCTGCAGATGGACAAGATGCGCGGCTACATGGTGTTCATCGTTTTTCTTATATTGTGGTATGTGCCTGTTGTGAACGACTTGTTCTGGGGTGGCATCGGATCCCTGGCATACCTGTTGGGGATCCCCATGCAACTGGCCGGGCTGGGTTATGATCAGTTCCTGTTCTGGCGTTGAGGTTGACCTGGATCTCAACCCTTTGAAAGTACGATCTTAAAATAAGTGAACCAGTCGTAGGTTGGGTAGAGCGGATCCAAGGGTCACCAAGATCAACCAACAACACAGCGAAACCCAACATTTGAGCAATTCGTTGGGTTTCGGGGTTGTGGATCCCTGCCCAGGTAACGCATGGCAGCCCCTCAACCCAACCTACTTAAGTTAAATAATTGAAAAAGACGTAGGTTGGGTAGAGCGTATATTGGGTCACCAAAATCTTCAGGCAACTGAGCGAAACCCAACAATCGAGCAATTCGTTGGGTTTCGGGGTTGTGGATCCCTGCCCAGGTAACGCATGGCAGCCCCTCAACCCAACAATCTTAAGTTATATAATTGAAAAAGACGTAGGTTGGGTAGAGCGTATCTTGGGTCACCAAAATCTTCAGGCAACTGAGCGAAACCCAACAATAACTTGGCGGAAAGACCAATTGCGGGGGTTACGGAATAAAAAATTTCTAACATAACTTTTATTGACGGTCTTTTTCAGGCATGGTATCATCATATCTGAACTAATTAGCACTCTCACGCAGAGAGTGCTAATCGTTGAGGAGCCATGAACGAGCTTACCGACCGCCAAAAATATATATTAACCCTGGTGGTGCGCGATTATATAGAAACCGCCCAACCGGTCGGTTCGCAGCGCATTCTGGAACGCTTTAAATTGGATATCAGTTCAGCCACGGTGCGCAATGAGATGATGGTGCTCAGTGAGGCTGGTTATTTGCGCCAGCCGCATGCATCTGCAGGACGCATACCCACTGAAGACGGGTACCGTTATTTTGTGACCCACTTTGTTTACCAGGCTGACTTGCCGGAACCAACCCGCCACACCATCACCCACCAGTTTTACCAGGCGCGCCAGGATGTGGAACAGTGGATGCACCTGGCTGTATCCATCCTGGCCAACCACTCGCGCGCGGCTTCATTGATCACTGCTCCCCATGCCGAACGCGCCAGTTACAAACACCTGGAGTTGATCTCCACACAGGGACGGCAGGTATTAATGGTTTTGGTGTTGGTCGGAGGAGAAGTGCTGCAACAGATCCTGACCCTGGCAGAACCAGCCACGCAGGAGCAATTAAGTTCAGCAGCCAACCGGTTGAACCAGATCTGTATCGGGCATTCAGCTGATGAGATCGATCATTTATCTTTTCAATTGAATAATCTCGAACAGGATATCCTGACCCTCCTTCTGGATGATATGAACCGTGGCGACCAAAGTGTTTCCGGGGCGATGTATCTGGATGGACTGGCCAATGTGCTTTCCGAACCGGAGTTTGTTGAACCAACCGATGCACACCGCACCCTGCGCATGTTCGAGGAACGGTCCTTATTGCAGAATTTGCTGAAACGAACGATGGGCAGTGGGGATGTGGGCATTGTGCAGGTAGTTATCGGTGGCGAAGGTGAATTTGAGGACCTGAAAGAATGCTCGGTAGTGCTGGCACGCTATGGCATACCGGGTATTGCAACGGGTGCGCTGGGTGTTTTTGGACCCATGCGTATGTCTTATTCGAGAAATATCCCAACAGTCCGTTTTATGGCAGATTTGCTCAGTGGACTGGTGTCGGAAACCATGCTTGGAGATGAAATATTATGAGTGATAGAAAAGGAAAGAAAGACAAGCAGGAAGAAAAAATTAACCCGCAGGAAAACAGTGTGCAGGATGCGGGAAAAGATGAGAATCAGTCTGCAGCACTGGATGAGGTGGATGTTTTGAAACAACAATTGGAAGAAGCTCAAACACTGGCTGCCGACATGAAAGATGGCTGGCAGCGTGCCCGGGCTGAATTTGATAATTATCGCAAGCGCATCGAGCGTGAAAATTCGATGGTTTATCAAAATGCGACCGCTAATATCATCAAACGTTATCTGCCGATCCTGGATGACCTGGAAAGAGCCTTGCAAGCACGGCCTGCAGACTTGCCCTGGGCTGAAGGTATTGATCTTATCCAACGTAAATTACAATCCATCCTGGACTCGGAGGGAATCAAGCGAATCGAAGCTGAAGGGCAGATGTTCGATCCTAATTTTCATGAAGCTATTTCTCAGGAACATTGCGATGAGCTTCCTAGTGGTTATGTCGTTGCCGTAATGCAGAATGGTTACATGCTGGGCGACAAAGTCCTGCGACCAGCTATGGTTCGAGTTTCAGAATAAATAGGATCCAATAGCTTTCACGACCCACTGCACTCCCCTGGAGTGACATGAGCATATTCGGGTAGACCGGGTATGCCATGAAAAGAACCGTGAAACCTGGTGACAACCGTCATCAATGATTATTTATTAATACGAAGAAAATCGGATTGTTGAATGTGGTAGGCTCACAGAACCACCCGACACTTCACATTCTAATAAATTACGAATAGATCAAGGAGACAACATGGCAAAAATTATTGGGATCGACCTGGGTACTACCAATTCTGTTGGAGCAGTCATGGTTGGCAGTGAACCGGTGGTGATCCCATCAGCAGAGGGGGAACGCCTGGTTCCTTCAGTTGTGGCTTTCAACAAAAATAACGAACGTCTGGTCGGGCGTGTAGCACGCAACCAGGGCATTATTAACGCACAAAATACTGTTTTTTCGATCAAGCGTTTTATGGGGCGCAAATACGAGGATGAACAGGTGCAACGCTCCCTGCCGCGTATCTCCTATAAGGTCAGCTCGGCTGAAAACGGAGATGTACGTGTCTTGATGGGGGAACGCGAGTTTTCTCCACCCGAAGTTTCAGCGATGATCCTGTCAAAGATCAAGGCAGATGCGGAAGCCTACCTGGGGGAGCCTGTCAACCAAGCGGTCATAACAGTACCGGCTTATTTCAATGATGCCCAGCGTAATGCCACCAAAGATGCTGGCAAGATCGCTGGATTGGAAGTATTGCGCATTATCAATGAACCGACTGCTTCCTCCCTGGCTTATGGGTTGGACAAGAAAAAGAATGAGATCATTGCAGTTTATGACCTGGGAGGGGGAACTTTTGATATTTCCATCCTGGATGTTGGTGAAGGTGTTTTCCAGGTTCGATCCACCAGTGGTGATACTTACCTGGGTGGCGATGATTTTGACCAGCGTATCATGGATTATCTGGCAAATGAATTCAAGAAAGATAACAATGTTGATCTGAGGCAGGATACCCAGTCATTGCAACGCCTTAAAGAGGCGGCAGAAAAAACCAAGATCGAACTTTCGACCATGTTGCAAACCGAGATCAACTTACCCTATATTACTGCGGATGCATCCGGTCCCAAGCACCTGGTCATGACGATCACACGTGCCAAACTGGAGCAATTGACCAGTGACCTGGTGGAACGTACCCTTTCACCGGTCAGGCAAGCTTTGAAGGATGCAAATTTGAACCCGGCGGAAGTGAACGAGGTTGTGATGGTCGGTGGCATGACGCGAATGCCGGCTGTCCAGGAAGCTGTACGCCGTATGTTTGGCAAAGAACCCCATAAAGGTGTCAACCCTGATGAAGTAGTGGCGATCGGTGCAGCCATCCAGGCAGGTGTGTTGAGTGGTGAGGTAAAAGATATCCTGTTGTTGGATGTCACCCCGCTGACCCTTTCCATTGAGACCCTGGGAAGTGTCGCCACGCCTCTGATCGACCGCAACACCACCATTCCAACCCGCAAGAGCCAGGTTTTCTCCACTGCCAGCGACAACCAGACCCAGGTTGAGATCCATGTATTGCAGGGTGAACGCCCAATGGCGGTGGATAACAAATCGCTGGGAAAGTTTATTCTGGACGGCATTCCTCCAGCACCGCGCGGAGTTCCCCAGGTTGAAGTTACCTTTGATATTGATGCCAATGGCATTTTGAAGGTGAATGCCTCGGATAAAGCCACCGGGCGCAGTCAAAATATTACCATTACAGCCTCCTCCGGGCTTTCAAAAGAGGAAGTTGAAAAGATGCGCCAGGAAGCTGAAATACACGCGGCTGAAGACAATCAACGCAAAGAACTGATCGAAGCACGCAATCACGCCGATAACAGCATCTATGCGGCCGAGAAAATCAAGACAGAATTCGGCGAAAAAATTACCCCTGAGCTCAGAGCAGAAGTTGAGGCAGGCATTGCCAAAGTGCGCCAGAATGCCGGCAGCGAAGATGTGGAAGTGATCCGCAAGGGATATGAAAATCTTGAGCAAATCATCCAAAAGGTTGGTGCCAGCGTTTATGCACAGCAACCTGATCAGCCTGCTGAAGGTGAAGCGGACAGCGCTTCCGAGAAACCTGCAGAACCGGAAGAAGAAGATGTGATAGATGGCGAAGTAAAGGACGCTTAAACTTAAAAAAAATACCATGACCCAACGTGACTATTATGAGATCCTGGGCTTGCCACGCACAGCCTCGGCAGAAGAGATCAAGGCGGCATTCCGCAAACTGGCGCGCCAGTATCATCCGGATGTAAGCAAGGAAGAGAATGCCGAAGAAAAGTTCAAAGAGATCAATGAAGCCTACGGTGTTCTCTCTGACGATCAGAAGCGTGCCCGTTATGATCAATATGGCCGCGCCGGATTGGGCGATATGGGTGGTATGCCTGATTTCGCCACGATGGACTTTGGGGATATATTTGAAGAACTTTTCAGCAGCTTTGGCTTTGGTGGAGGCGGGTCACGCTCCCGCCGTCCAAAACGTGGACGCGATCTTCAACACCAGGTCACACTGACCTTTGAAGAAGCCATATTTGGTGTTGAAAAAGAGATCGAGATCACACGCAATGAGATCTGCGGCACATGCCGGGGCTCTTGCGCCGAGCCGGGCAGCAATCCGCAACGCTGTTCCACTTGTGGCGGCCGCGGTGAAGTACGCCAGGTGCGCCAGACCATTTTAGGCTCGATGATGCAAAGCTCGCCCTGCCCAACATGTGGTGGACGTGGAGAAGTCATCAGCAACCCATGTCATACCTGCCGCGGCAGTGGTCAGGAGCATAAGACGGTCAAGAAGATCGTTCCCATACCGGCGGGTGTGGATGATGGCACACAGATCCGCCTGGGAGGCGAGGGAGAACCCGGCGCCAATGGTGGTCCGGTCGGTAATTTATACATCATCATCAGCGTGCGCAACCATGAGTTCTTTAAGCGCCGTGAGAACGATATTCTGCTCAACCTGGATATCAACATTGCCCAGGCTGCTTTGGGGGCGCAATTAAACATCCCCACCGTGGATGGAGAGCACAGTCTCAATATCCCGGCTGGAACACAACCTGGGAAGGTTTTCACCCTCAAGGGCAAAGGCGTACCATATCTGCGCAAGAACGGTCGTGGCAGCCAGCATGTCGTCATCAATGTCAACATCCCCGAAAAATTGACCAAGGAACAGCGTGAGTTGTTTGAAAAATTGGCAGAAACGCTGGGCACCATCCCCAAACCCCAGGAAAAAGGTTTTCTGGATTGGCTCAGTGATGCACTGGGAGGCTGAGCTGTTTGAGCTGGCTTGAAGTCTCTTTAAATGTGAATGGAGAGCTGGCAGAGGCGGTGGCAGATGTCCTGGCACGGTTTGCTCCCAACGGTGTGGTGGTTGAAAACGGGGTCTATTTTAAAGATGCGGATGACCCTGGCACCTCGTTGGATGAAGTCAATGTGCGTGCCTACCTGCCAGTGGACGAAAAGCTTGAAGAGACCCGCCAGCGACTGGAAGAAGCCCTGTGGTATCTGGGCAGCATCCAGTCCTTGCCGGAGGCAGTTTTCACCCCGATCGCTGAACAGAACTGGATGGAAGCCTGGAAAGAGCATTACAAACCCATTCCGGTTGGTGAAAAACTGATCATCGTTCCAGCCTGGCTGGAATCTCCGGACCCATCCCGCATCCCGATCCGCATCGATCCGGGTATGGCGTTTGGAACGGGAACCCACCCCACCACCCAACTCTGCCTGGAGCTGCTGGAAAAGTACCTCCAGCCGGGCATGGATGTCATCGATATAGGCTGCGGCTCAGGGATTCTTTCCATTGGTGCGCTCAAGTTGGGTGCCGGACGGGCGCTGGCATTGGATGTCGACCAGACTGCCGTTGATGCCACCCGCGAGAATGCGGATGCCAATGCCATCAAGACCGGTTTGCTGGTCGGCTTTGGCTCGCTGGACGAACTGCTTGCAAACCAATTTGAATATCAACAGGCTCCACTGGTGCTGGCGAACATCCTGGCCAACATTCTCATCCGTTTGTTCGAGGGCGGAATGGGAAGACTGGTCTCCAGAGATGGCGTACTGATCCTGTCTGGAATCCTGGAAGAGCAGGCCGAAAACGTCATGCAAGTCGCTGCGAGACACGGTTTCAAACTGATCGAGAAACGGCAAATTGGGGATTGGGTGGCATTGGTTGTTGGGGAGAATTGAATTTGAAAAAGCGCCTTGCCAGAACCGCCTCGAAATCGTTATCTAAAAAAATGGAAATTTTCTCCGAGATAAACCATGCCGATTAATTACCTGGTTCCACGAGTCATCCGCCATTTCATGCCAAGCACCATCACAAGATTCTTATTGAAGCATGGATGGTTCATAAAACCCGGATCTGAAACTTCTGCACCGGAAGAATCGGCAAATCGATACAAGGATAATCTCGAAGAAGCCGGGGTTTCCATTATTGGGGCTGATCTGATGATCTTTGGCTATGGGGGGCATTTTGATACAGCTTGTGTATTATTAAAAATGGGTGCAAAGCATGTCACCCTGTGTGAGTTGGATACCCCACCCGATCATGTTAATAATGCTGCCTTGTTGCCTGCCTATGCTGATTATCTTCGCAAGGATGGAAATTTGATCCTTCCAAAGGATCGATATATCAGCCTCCTTCAAGGTGATATTCGCAAATTGGCAGCACAAAAGTCCATTAATAAATGTGATCTTGTGGTCAGTATCTCGGTGTATGAACACCTGCAGGATGTCCCGGGCATCACCCGGGCGTTGGCAGGCATAACCAAACCAGGGGGAGTGCATCTCCACCTGGTAGATCTGCGCGATCATTTCTTTAAATATCCATTTGAAATGTTGTGTTATTCCGGGAAAGTCTGGGAGGGTTGGTTAAACCCCGCCAGCCACCACAACCGCTATCGGTTTGGCGATTATCAGAAGGTTTTTGAAGAATTGTTCAAGGAAGTTGAAATTGAAGTGTTATCCAGGGATCTTGTGGCTTTCAAAAAAAGCAAGGCGCGTATTCGTGATGAATTCTTGAGCGGTGATCCTCAAGTTGACTCGATCGCTTCCATTAAGATATTTGCCAGGAAAGCGGATTAGCTCTTTCGATCAAGATGCACGTTGGATATTAAAAGATAGGTTAAGGATAGCCAAAAACCACCAATAAGATAACGAATTGATGAAGGAGCCGGGAGTTGTTTATTTTCGGGTTCAAGGTTGTCCCCCATAAGGGTTGGAACTTGTGATTTCGGTGGCTTATTGGTATTGGTCGGCTTTTGGGTCGGCCTATGGGTATTGGTCGGCCTAGGGGTTTTTGTTGGGATGGTGGTAGGGGTTTTTGTTGTGATGGTGGTAGGGGTTTTTGTTGGGATGGTAGGGGTTTTTGTTGGGATGGTAGTAGGGGTTTTTGTTGGGATGGTGGTAGGGGTTTTTGTGATGGTGGTAGGGGTTTTTGGGGTCGGTCGTGGTGTGAAAATCGTCCCAGTTGTCGTGGGAGAGAGTGTTTTGGTTTGGGTTCGTGGTTTGGTGCTGGTTGGGTTGTTTTGCGGCGTGCCGGTGGATTTCAACTCAGCTGTCTGGGTGGCAATAGCCGTTGGTTCAGGTGTTCTGGTAACGGAGTTGATCCAGGTCGAGGTCGGAATCGGCAAAAGGATCTCCGCTGTTATGGTAGCCATACGATTCTCATATTCATCGGTTGGCAGGTTCAGATCATCCAGAATATCCTCGACAATGCCAATATTGACCAACGGGATTTCAAGTTGATTATTTTTACTGTAATCAGCCTCACGACGGGAATGAATGGAAACAGGCAGGTAGTTGATTCCAGCTGCAGCAGTAAACAACCGGGGTATCAACACCAGCACGACACAGGCAAATAAAAACAGGAGTAACAAGAGCAGTGAAAGATAATTATTCTTCTGCTTATTGTTTTGTGAATTTTGCGAGGATAATTCTTTAGATTTATTTTTCAATTCATGTCACTGTATAAAATCATTTGTTCTATTTCGTTTTTTTGTGAAGATGGTGGTATGAAACCATTGGAGCACACTTTCACAATTTCAAGTTAATCTTCCTTGGAAAATAATTCTTCTGACATAAACTCAAAAAAAACCTTTAAAATGGCTGGCTCAAATTTTTTTCCGGAATCTGCCGAGATCAAACGTAGACTTCTTTCTATGGGATATTTTGGTTTGTAGGGGCGCTCGGAGATCAATGCATCCCACGTGTCGATAACCGAGAAGATTCGTGCTGACAGGGGGATTTCGTTACCCTTTAGACCATATGGATACCCGCTTCCATCCCAGTTCTCATGGTGATAACGAGGGATATCCAGTGCAGGAACCAAAAAGGAGATATCCTTCAACATATCATAAGCTAACAGAGGATGTAATTGCACTTTTTCCCATTCTTCGCTTGTCAATCTGCCGGGCTTATGCAAGATCGTATCCGAAATTCCCATTTTCCCAATATCATGCAAAGTGGCACCTCTGCGGATATTCACCAGTTCTTCTCCTTTAAAACCCATTTTCGTTGCCAGCGCAATGGTCATATCTTCGACCCTTTGGGTATGCCCTTCTGTATCCTTATCCCGAAGTTCCAGTGCTTTTGACCAACCGATCAAAGCACTATCATAAGCCTGCAGCAGTTCATCCCTTGACTGGCTCAGATTGGTTATCATTTGATTAAAGGAATTAACCAGGGTGTTGATCTCATCATTGGTTTGCATGTCCAAATGGACATCCAGATCGCCCGCTGCAACCAACTGAGAAACTCTTACCAATCCCAGGAGTGGACGTGTGATCAAGTTGGCCAGGTTGATGCCAACCAGGATGACCAGGAAAAGGGCAAGACCAACCAGGCCGACCATCTGATAGCGGGTGAAATTACTGGGGTTGACGAAGAAGTTCTTTACAAGTGCAGCTCCCATTATTCACAGATCCACATCCCCGCGCGCTTCCCAGGCTGCCAGTACTTCAGTATATGTGATATCAACCACACTCAGGTCGCGCTGATCAGAAACGCTGCGAACCGAGCTCTGGGGCAAAGACTGGTTGGCTATAACTTGTGAAGCTGTTGGACTATCCAGCGGGGGTGGATTAAATATGAAACTGGTGGAGACCGGTATGCCCTCGAAATTGTAAAAAGTGATCTGACCCAGCGATTTTTCATGGATGGTGGTTGCCAGCTTTTCCAGTGAAGTTCCTACCAGGATCACGCCTGCAAATTTATTCTGATTATCGTAAACAGGTCCGGATACATAAAAATAATTCCCCCAATCTGCCTGCATATATCCTGAATATTTATCTCCGAGATCGTCCACCTGGTTTTGTAATACTTTTTCCACAAAATCCCAGGACTGATAGGTGTTATTGTTTCCGCCGGACGAAAAACTGTAATCTTCCAATAAGCCACCATCATTATGGCGTAATGCAAGCATTGGATATCCATGTGTATCCAGAAATTAAACATCATCCAATTGAGCATTGACTGCAATACCCAGGCTCAAAGTCCTTAATGCTTCCGGGTCTTTCCTCAACATTGCCTGGGCCAGCCCATCAGAGTTTGACATCAGCCTTATTGCTTCCAGCAGTCTGTCTTCTTCTTTGACCATCAGTTCTGATAAAAGCTGTCCAACTTCAGCCAGCTGGTTTCTAAATCGTTCCTCCACTGTATCGAAAACGATATTTGTTATCAAATAGGCAGCTGCAATTGCCAGGACTGCTGCCAGAAAAAAATATGGCAGCGTTATCTTGAACCGAATCGGCATCCTGATCTTGGAATACGAGGTTCTTATGCGCTTCAAAAAAACGGAGAATTTTCCAGGTGGTTTGGTAACTGATGAAGAATCCATTAATCCCTTATTCCTCACAAAAAGCACAGAGATTTCGCGAAATTATCGATCATCCAATTTCCGTCAGGTGCGAACTGGTTTTTTCAATGCTGAATGCAGGTAAAAAACCCCCGGGGATCTGTGAACATCAATTATTGGGAAATCAGCCACCTGTCACTGATCTTAGTCTAAAGTATTATAACGATTAATAATTCCACAGTTCTACCTGAATTCCATGTCAATAATTAGCCTCATTTATATCCAACTGGTGAAGAGAATTTGAGAATCTTTTAAAATTGTACCATTTCTGAGACCTCCATTTGAACAATGATAACTGATTGTAAGCAAGTATCGTCATCTAGAACATGGTTTCACCGAAATATCAAACTCGTTAATCAGTGGACCACCTGGCATAAGTTTGAGCCATTCCATTTCTTCAATTCCATTAAGTGGCTACAGGGCATTGTGATTATATAATTCCTCTTGATCGAGTTGGTTAATACATAGTTAAACACGATGTAAATCAATTCAGTAAGTAAATTTCCCTATAATGGCAAGTTTGTGCTATCATACGGACAGAATGAAAAATCGCTCAAGCTGGTTCACCTTCATCTTATTGAATATAATTGTTTCGGCCGCGGTCACCTTTGCAGTCCTGTATTATTATGACAACTATTACAAATCATCACCGCCACCAACCCTGAGTGCATCGGTCCCTTCTCCCACCTCCATCCAGCAGGTGAACATTGGAGATGTGCAACTGGAGATCGTCAGCGTGATCGGTTCCGGAGTGGCTGAAACAGAGATCGCAGTCTTACAAAACAAGGGTGAAGATGCTGTTCTTCTGACCAATTGGATCTTGAGAAATGGCGATGGTACCTTCTACACCTTTCCACAGGTGAAGATGTTCAAAGATGGTATCGTCCAGGTGCATACCAGTGCGGGAGCAGATACTCCCGTGGACCTGTATTGGGGTCGTACGCAGCCCGTCTGGCATTCAGGCGATGTCGCTTCGCTGTTTGATACACAGGGTAATTTGCGTGCCACTTATCTCATTCCATGAATTATTTTGAATATGGAATTTCTAATGTTGCGATTGTGAAAGGGATTGATATACTCCAACAAAATAATCCCTTCACTGGTGTTGAGATTAACACGCTCGGAGAACATTCGCTCGCAATGACAAGCTCTTACTCAAAAATATCTCAAGATTTGGCAGGTTATTAATATGTCCCAGGCTCTCTATCGAAAATGGCGCCCTAAGAAGTGGGAGGATGTATCCGATCAGGACCACGTCACCCAAACACTTCGCAATGCAGTTGCCGGAGACCGGATAGGTCATGCTTACCTGTTCTCGGGACCGCGTGGTACCGGCAAAACCTCCGTGGCGCGCCTGCTGGCCAAGGCTGCCAATTGTCTGGATGAAACACCTTCTAAAAGACCCTGCAATCAATGCCAGCACTGCCTGGCAGTGAATAAGGGTTCTTTCCTGGATATGATCGAAATTGATGCAGCTTCCAACAATGGGGTGGATGATGTGCGCGACCTGCGCGAAAAGATCAATTTTTCCCCAAACCAGGGCAAATATAAAGTTTATATCATTGATGAAGTCCACATGCTCTCCACGCCGGCATTTAATGCCCTGCTCAAAACGCTGGAAGAACCACCCCCGCATGCCATATTCATCCTGGCTACCACCGAGATCCACAAGATACCTGCCACCGTGCTATCACGCTGTCAGCGGCATGAATTCAAACGTGCCTCGATCGAAGCCATCACTTTGCAGCTTAAGGAGATCGCCAAAAAGGAAAAGATCCCGGCGGATGATGATGCCCTGGTCCTGATCGCACGCCAGGCGACCGGCAGTTTTCGGGATGCCATCTCCCTTCTGGATCAGATGGCCTCCACCGGGGAGAGGATCACCCTGAAAAATGTACACGCCATCCTGGGAACAGCTGCCAGTCAGAACGTGCTGGAACTGGTGGATGCAATTCAAAAGAAGCAGGCGGGGGATGGGTTGAACCGGATGCATGCAGCCCTGGATGCAGGTACTGATTCGCGCGTATTGGCACGCCAGATCGTTGAATATTTACGGGCACTTCTCTTGATCAAAATGAATAACGCCGATCAAACCAACCTGCCAAAAGAAACTCTTGACCAGGCCAACCAGCATGCGGATGCTTTTTCCAGCCAACAGATCATGCACATGATCCGCGAATTCAATGCTGCTGCAACGGATCTGCGCGGCGGCTGGCAGCCAGCTTTAAGCCTGGAACTGGCTCTGGCGGGGGTGATGGAACAACCCCAAGGCATGCCGCCGCAGATGCTCTTTCAAGACGCACCCACCACACAGACGAGAAACACGTCTACTTCGCAGGCGAAAAATCCGGCTACAGGACAAGCCAGGAATTCTCCTACTCCACCCACAGAGAACTTGCTTGCTGCGCAGACGAAAAGCACATCTACTGCGCAGACAAAGAGCACGTCTACTGCGCAGACGAAAAGCACATCTCCCGTGCAAGCAGCAGACAGTCCCAAAGAGGTGCAGCCGGATAAAGAAAAACATGTTATGTCCGCTTCGGAAGGAAAGGATGGAGATTTTTCCCAGCTGACCAGGGAATGGAAAAAGATCAAGGTAGCTGTAAAGGATGTCAATATTCCATTGGAAGCAGCGCTTAATACCTGCAGGCCAAAAGGATTGAATAATGGAATATTGACTCTCGGTTGTTCCAGTGAATTTGTTTACAATCTGGCCAGCAAAAGAGACAATAGCGATATTATTAAGAAGGCAATATTTGAGACACTCGGGCTGGATTTGCAGGTGAAATGTGTGGTCAGCAAATCGAAACAGGATACTCCGGAGGATATCAAGCAGGATGGCATGGTGGCTGAAGCGATTAAAATTGGCGGCAAGATCTCGGATATCCATGATTAAATTAAATGAGATTTTATAGGAAGAAAAACGTCCCGAAGGTTTTGGAACCTTAAATGATCTTGAATTATTGGACCCTTCGAGACGATGGAAAAAAATAATTACTCAGACAGATGCCTTCTTCCGAAGGATATCTGGCGCCAGTGGGTTTGCAACCCTGATAATTGTCATCCTGAGCGCAGCGAAGGATCCCCTGGTAGGGGAGGAGACCCTCACCTGCACCCCTGGCACTGCCCGCCAGGGCATATGTGCGTTTCGGCGCAAGTGTCGGTCGCTAAATTCGCTCCCTCACACCTTCCTGGTGTCCTTCGACAGTTCGCTCCGCATTCATTTAGCGGAGGAGGGTGACATACTTAAGCAGTAAAAAAAATAATAGGCGGTTGACCAGCCGCCGAGGAGTGCCTATGGCAAAAGGATATAATCGCCCGGTGGGCGGAAAGCAGTCCGGGGGTGGACAGCTTCAGCAATTGCAGCGACTGCAGGAGCAAATGGCGGCTGCCCAGGCGCGCCTGGCTGAACAAACCGTGACAGCCAGCGCGGGCGGTGGTGCCATCAAGGTCGTCATGACAGGCGACCAGGTCTGCAAATCGGTTGAGATCAACCCTGATCTACTGCAGGAGTTGGATGCCGAAATGCTGCAAGACCTGGTGCTTTCGGCGGTCAACATGGCCCTGGAGCAGTCGCGCGACCTGGCTGCTGAAAGCATGGGACCCCTGGCAGGCAGCCTGCCCTTCTAAACCCTATGCTGCCCGATTCTCTTCAAAACCTGATCTTTTCACTGGAACGCTTGCCCGGCATTGGCCCCAAAACAGCCTCACGCCTGGCGTTCCATCTTTTGCGCGCCCCCGAAGACCTGGCGGCTGGACTGGCGGAAGCCCTGACCGAACTGAAGACCAAGACCGCTTTCTGCAGCCAGTGTTTTCATATCACCTCCGCCGGGAGGGAGCGCTGCGAGATCTGTGAGAATTCACAGCGTGATGACACCCTGTTATGCGTGGTGGAAGAATCCCTGGATGTGCTGGCACTGGAGCGAACGGGTGCCTTTAAAGGCAAGTACCATGTCCTGCAGGGCGTGCTCTCCCCCATAGAGGGCATTGGACCGGATGATCTCAAGATCAAGCCCCTGCTCGAACGGGTGCGACTGGGAGTGATCCGGGAGGTCATCCTGGCCACCAATCCCAGCATGGAGGGGGATGCCACCGCCCTGTATCTGCGCGGGCAGCTCCTGCCGCTAGGCGTGCATGTCACCCGCCTGGCGCGCGGCCTGCCAATGGGTGGCGACCTTGAGTATGCCGACCAGAATACCCTGCTGCGCGCCCTGACTGGCAGGCAGGAGATGTCGTAGGAAATACAAATTTGGATTTCAGCATTCGACTTGGGCTCAAAACGGTCTGCTCTGGTAGACCAGTTTAGCGATAGGGACTTTTTGTGGTGGGCTGTCCTGACCTGGTTGTGCTGGGGTCTCCTTGTTGTGGTGGGGTCTCCTGACCCCACCACGCAATGACCGAAGGTCTCCTGATGGAACATTATAAAATACAAGAAGGCGTTGACGTTTACTTTGTAACCTTTACGATTGTTGAATGGCTTCCTATTTTTATCGATGAACCTGCCTGCAAGATCATCACCAAGAGTCTAAACTTTTGTGCGCGCAATAAATCTTTGTGTATTAATGCTTATGTTTTAATGCCAAATCATCTGCATGCCATTGTGTTTGACAGAGATTTTGATGCTAAAAGACTTAAGCAAACACTGGATGATTTTCGGAAATTTACAGGGAGACGATTGGCGGACTACAGTGATGCACATTTTTCACCTGTTTTTGGGGATGCACTTCGCCGTGCAGCAGGTGAAGACCGCCAGCGACGCTTCTGGCAGCCCACACAACACCCTGTAGGGATCGTTTCCGAGCAGTTCTGGCAGCAGAAAGTAAATTATATTCATGAGAATCCAGTACGCAAAGGGTTGGTGTTCCGGCCGGAAGATTGGCGTTTTTCTTCCGCACGATTTTGGATGGATGAGGATCAAAAAAAATCCGAAGTGGAAATGAGTGGCATGGGCTGGTAGCCGGGAGACCTGCGGTCAAAACCTGGGCAGGGTCAGGAGACCCTTGCCCAACAGGGCCAAACCCTGACCGGATCGTCAATTTTCAACCAATTCTCGAGCAAAACGGTGTTTGCCCTTGACAGTTGCTGCAGGGGATGGTTTAATAGGGACATCGTAACCCCGTAACCGGTTTAGAAATAAAAAACCGATCACAACTGAAGAGAACGTCTCGAGTCAGGGACACAAGACAATAGTTTTGCAGTCTGACAGCCGATGTTTGAAAAACATCGGCAATTTAGTCTCTCTTGCCCTTGACAGGCGGATACGAGGCGGGTAGAATACAACCCGCTCAAAAAAACAGGACCTTAACAACTGAAAAGTGATAGGAAGAAAGAAATTTTTACAGCCCTGTCGTAATAAGATATTACCGTAAACTTACACCTCGCAAGAGGTGATTTTTTGCGGAGAGTTTGATCCTGGCTCAGGATGAACGCTGGCGGCGTGCCTAATACATGCAAGTCGAACGAAAAATTCTTGGTACTTGTATCGGGAATTTTTA
>Ga0172371_10000587_pt1 | contig 56873 bp, 45 predicted proteins | sample Lak12m_FD_114543 | JGI IMG/M metagenome (GOLD analysis project Ga0172371, IMG submission 114543) | Freshwater microbial communities from Kabuno Bay, South-Kivu, Congo - kab_022012_12m | ecosystem: Environmental > Aquatic > Freshwater > Lake | place: Democratic Republic of the Congo: South-Kivu... | reverse complement strand
TATTCGTCTTACGAATGAAAGTTCTTTAGAGGATTTAACAACAGATGATTATGGTCCAAAGCCAAACAAAACAGGATTGTTTGTTAAAAATGAACAAAAGCGGCCAGGGCTTTGCAGTGTGAAGGCAAAAATTACTCAGAAGAATCAGGTGCTTGAAATAAATCAAGGTCCTTCTGGAGCAGACGCGATTGCTCGAGGTTCTGGATTTGGAAAAGACGGCAAAATGTTTTTTGGTGGTACACCAGATTCAAAAACATACTTGTTAACTGGCGGAACCCAAGCTAAAACATCTAATTGGCAGGATATAACATTTAATACAATTGTTCCGGATAATATCAAGCCTGGGCTTTTGTCAGCTTACATGACTTCAGGGGGCCAGCCGAGCAACGGGGTGCCATTTACGATTTTAAGCCAGGAAGATGTTGAAAAAAATACGCCTGTAATTGATCAAATTGATCCAGCATCTTCAACAAAAAAGAGTTATATCACGATTTTTGGACACGGATTTGGAAATATTAAGGGTAATATATATCTTGCTGGTAGTCAGAAAGATGCATTGGATTGTGTTTCTTCCACAATCAACGAGTGTATAAAGTTAAATGTTAATCTACCAGAAAATTGTGGAAATGACACGTGGTCTGACAAGCAGGTTGTGGCAGAAGTGCCTGATGGCGCGAACGTAAAAATAGGACAGTATTATTTAATTCTCAAGAACAATTTTGGATTATATACATCTGGCGCAGACAAGTTTGGAATAAAAGACGGCCCGCCAGCGCCAAGTATTTGTAAATTGGAGCCAGATCATGGACCTGCGCCATTGCCAGAGGGGAAGTCCATGCATTTGTATGGAATAAATTTTGAACCAAAGATAAGTAAAGACGCAATAACATATTTTTGGTATAAGAACGCAAACCAAGAAAATCTATCTTCGTGGTTATTTTGGACAGTATTGAAAAATCCAGACAAAATGGAGATTTTGAGTAATGGGGAGCATGTTTCAACAACGATTCCTGTCACACTAGATGGCGAGACAATGCAAACCGGTCCGATAAAGATTTTTGTAAACAATCAGGCCAGCAATGGCGTAAAATACACAGTTGATGATTGCCGTTCCGCGGATGCAGAAACAAAAGGCCAAATGACGAAAAAACTGTTTCATTGTTGTGAAAATGATGGTCCAGACGCTGGAATTTGGAAGCCAAACAGTATTGTTTGCGCTGGCGAGGTGCGAGATGCTGGTTATGTGTGGAGATTTACAACTGGCAAGATAAGGCAATTACCAAAGGTGTTAGAACAATGTAATGAGGCGGATTGGAATAATCCGAATGTGCAAGATATTGATTTTCCTTCACCAGTACCGTCTATTTTGTGGAAAAAAGGTAAAGAAGCATGTATTAGTGCTGTGGTCGCGGCTAGATTTAATGTTTCAATGGATCAGGCCAGTCTAAATACCAGCACTATTAAAATTTACAAGTGTGAAGACAACAACACTGGTTTGTGGCCAAATTGTGATAATAAACAGGAAATAAAAGATTGGGAACAAACTGTTAGTGCGAATGTAGTACAGATGAAACCAAAAGATGGGAAGAAAATGGAAAAAAACACATGGTATCATGTTGAATTGTCAGATAAGATTGTTTCCTCGGTGTGTGATTCACAAAATCCAAAAGACCCAAAGAGTTTAGCCACATGTATAAAAGATCCTTTGCAAAAAACAAAGCCGTGTGGAACCGGTACTGCCTATTGTTTTGATTTCAAAACAGGCACAGAAATGTGCACACTCAAAGACGCGAGCATTTTGCCTTTACAACACACAACAAATTATCTTGGTTTGGTTGTAGATCCGTCTTATCCGCTTGATAGCGTTCCTCAGCATCCATATTATTATTTGCTTTGGGGTCGTGGCAGTCAGGAGTGTGTTGTATTGAATGTTGATGGCATGGGTTGGAAATGGGCGTCTTCTAATGAAAACCAAGCAACTGTTGGGTTGGCTCCTTCTGGCCCAGCTGAGTCGTGGACATACATAGATACGCGCGCCACATCAACCGCGTTTTCCGAGGCCTTGCCGCCAGATGGGGTGAAGATAACAGCTGGCTTAAAAGAAATTGATCTGTTTGATAAATACGATGTTTTGGGTGAGGTTAATGGCGGTAAGGAATTACAAGTAGATTGGGCCACGACTTCTAGTACAGTGCTTAAAGTGGGTCATATCAAGGGGGAAGATTTTCCAGCCCATGACAACTATGAAATTAGGGTCAAATATAATTTAACATGGGAAATGCAGTCTCTGAGTGGATTTAATAAGATATATGAGGGCGACAATATAAAATACTATAATTTGGTTAGATATATTTATTATAAAGAGGGGGTGGCCAGTATTGGTGTTGAAGAACGTGTCTATCCAAACATGAGTATTGTAAGGCGGTTTTTCTTTGATGTTGCGCCGGCCATGTCTGCAGAGCCGCCGGATTTGGATACTCCAGGTGCAGATATATTTTTTGATGTCAGTGGTGGTAAAATCAACGGTGCTAAACCGGCCGGTTGGTCAACTGGGGATTATAGAATAGTAAGAAACGAAAATAAATTATATTTGTATGTTGGCAACAATGACAAGTGGTCGAAGTATGTGGATTTTATTGATAAACCTAAATTAGATTTGAGCAAAGAAGTTTTGTTAGGTGGTGTAATGTATGAAAGCTCAAAAGGTTATCAAGACGTTTTGGGTGGTGGCATCCTAACATTATTATTCAAGATAAATAGTAAAGGTGGCGAAGCCAAAATAAATCAATCTTTCACTGCCACAAGCACATTATTTATAGATTTATTTCCACCGACAGTTGTTGCTTATTGGCCAAATTGCGCTGAGGCGTGTGTAAATACCGGTATAGGCGTGCGATTTAACAGGCCGATGTATAGCGAAGGTTATAAAGACAAAATTGGCATTTGGCCATGTTTAGATGAAACATGTAATGTTAAGTTGGATCAATTGTCAGATTGGGAAGCAGACGCTGTCTTATCAAATCGTTCAGAACTGCGTATAAGTCCATCTGATCCGTTTGCAATGCTCAATTCCAGTACTTGGTATTATGTTAAAGTTGTTGGTGGAGAAAACGGCGTGCGCGCGTTAGGAAAGATATTGCCAGAAGGCGCGAAAGCTACTAGCGGGGATATTGGTAAGCAAATGGAAAAAGATTTTGAATGGAAATTCCGCACAAGAGCTGATGATTCTCCATGTAAAGCGGATAAAGTGAGCATTATTCCAAATCCATTCACAGCGTTAATGATCGGACAAAAGACAAAATATACTGCCTTGCCAAAGGCGCTAGTTGGGGAATGCGGAGGTCCACAGGGCACAGAATTAAATCCATGGTTGTATGGTTGGAAGTGGGAGACAGGTAATTCAAAAGTTGCGACTGTAACTGACTTTCATTCCAGCACATCTTCAAATCTTTTCTGCGGTTCAGCGTGTACTTTGTTGGGTTCAGATGTGCCAAACAATGTTCCAAAGCCGTATTTATGCGGAAATGGCACGATTGATCCGGGCGAAGATTGTGAAATAACAGTCGCGACAGAAAAGCCAGGAATTAGTTGTGGATATAATTGTTTGCGTCCTGGTAATTCAAATTTTTCAACGTCAACAGCAGATGGTTTTTGTGGTAATGGCAAGGTTGAGTCAAGTTATGGTGAAGAGTGTGATCCGTATGCCCAAGCAAAAGAAAGCAAGTTTTGCTCAAATAAATGTTTATTGGTTGGCAGTTCTCCGTTGTTGCCTGCGACTAAAGATGTTGAGACCCCGTGGTGTGGTAGTGGTTCAGTTACAGCCGGTGAAGAATGTGATTCAAAGATTTTCTCAACTTCTACGGAAAAATCAGCAGTTGGTTGTTCAGAAAAGTGTTTACATCTTGGAACTCAATTATCACAAAGCTGGTGCGATAAAAATGGAAAAGACATACCTGAGTGTAAAAATGCGGTGAGTGTGTGTGGGAACAATGTTGTGGAAAGTGGAGAAGAGTGCGACAGTAATAGCAAAATAAGTTATTGTAATGAGTATTGTCTGGTGTATGATTTGTGCAATATTGATACGCCGGCTGTGTCAAAGTATAAATGTAAAAGTAGTGAAGACGGTTGTAAAGCGGATTGTACTTGGGCCGGATCCTCTGTTTTATACAGCAAACCATCGGTGTGTAGAGATGGAAAATCTGGAATTGGCGAATACGCTGAGTGTGAGGTTGCATCCACAACTTTGTCAAAAGGTGAAATACCTGTTCAGTCAGTGATTTCTGTTGGCGAAGGTATTGTTGATTCATTTACAAAGAGTCAGACAACCACAATAGAATCAACTGTTACGTCATTTTATGACCCTAAAATAAAAGATTTTAAAGCCCTAGACGAAAAAGCATATACAAAGGGTACTGGCGATTATACTTTAAAATGCGGAAATAAAGAAAACTCCTCAACCTCATCGCCGTATAATGATTGTATATTGCCAGATGGTGTTGGTCTAACAGAGCGCGGTGTTGCAAATAATACTTGCTGTTTTAATCGCGCTTTCAGAGGCGCCGAATACCCGGTTAATGGTTCTGGTATTGCCACAAGTACGGATGATGTTTGCAGAAATACATATATTGCTGTTGAATTCGCGAACAGGTTTATTGATGCTAATAGCTTGCCTGGAAATTTAATAATCGCTCATGGACATTTAGAACCAGATTATCAGTGTTGGAAAACAGGAGAAACAAATGTCACAGATGAGGTGAAGCCGCTACTCGCAGATGCTGTTGATGGTATTCAACCAAAAGGATTTTGGCAAAATATATGGTTGAAAGTGAAATCTTGGTTTGCTGGATTATTTGGCGGAACTGTTTTCGCTGAGGAAAATAATCAGTTTGGTGCTGAGAAGATGAAAGTTTGGTGCTCGGGCTCAATAGGCGCCACACCAGCATTGAGCTATAAATGGAGTCCTGATTTAAAGAATGTTACGACAACCTTATCATTGTATATAAACAAGCTTTTGCCGCCGACTACGACAATGGCTGTAATTTTGCGCGGAGGATACGATGGCATCAAAGATACGCAAGGTGTTGGCATCCGCAATCCATCGCTTGATGTTGCCAGCTTGGTTGACGCGTGGTTTTTTCACACAGGTGAAAAAGTTTGCAAATTAAAAGACGCGAAAGTTGATCCAGAGAGCTGGCTGTTTAGCGCGCCTAACACCTCCAGCACATTCCGAGCAATCGGAGCGTCTGAAAACGGGGCTGAAATAGTTCCTATTCAGGGGCAATATTATTGGAAATGGGATTGGCAGCCGTCTGATAGTAATATTTTCTCCATTCCACTACAGATTATATCAACCTCATCAGATATAATTTCAATTGGTTCAAAGAATGTGGAGGGAAACCAGATTGCGGTTGCAAACGCGAAAATTTTAGAAGATGTTGATACAGAAAACAATCAGCTTGGAAAAACATTTACTGGAATGACAGATCTTACAGCAATGTTCTGTGAAAATTCATGGCCAGAGGCAAAGTATTTTCCGTTCGCTGATGGTATAAGTTTAGCCAGGGAGTCAGCGGAGTGGGTAAATTCTCTTAGTGGATTTACAGATGGTAAATTTGATGGCAGTGTTTTACCAGATGTTAATGGTGAATATTTTAATTATAAAATGAGTTATTGCGCGGATTCTGGCAAATCAGGGGATAAAACCGATGATTTACCTTATTTGAAGCCAATATTATTTTCAACGCAAGAGGGGATTTTGGGCGAGCCAAAGGTGTGCACGTTGGAAGATATAGAGTGTTCCAGTGATTCAACAAAGTGCAATGCCACTTTATATAGTTTGCCAAATGTCGGCATAACAAGTATTCCTGCTGGAAGTGGAGTGTGTTGGAAAACAGGAGCTGGACCCGCTTCTATCGCCGGCTTAGTGACTAGTTGCGGCTCAGCCGCTGATTGTTATAAAAATTCGGATTGGAAAGTTATTTCAGAGATAAAACTAAACAGCGAAAATCAGTCGCCATTGTGGGCCACTGTTGATAATGATAAGATCTATGCGATTATTTTTAAAGGCATTTTCACCCAGTCACTGGTTATATATGATAATTCTTTAAATACGGTTGGCTTAATGGATTTCAACGGTTTTATTTATGATGCTTTCTTGTCTGGAAATAAGCTGTTTGTTGTTGGCGCGGAAGCTGGTAAAAATTATCTTAAAGCAATAGATGTTTCAAATCCGGCGTCCTTGACTGTTTTGAATTCTTATGATTTTGCAGTTGACAGTCCGTTTAAGATAGTAGTTAGAGACAATAAGGCATATGTTGTGGTTAAGTCAATGGGCGTTGATAAATATAAGTTGTATATTTTGGACACAACTAACATGTCTGTGTTGAGTCAGACAGAGGCCGAAGGCACTCCGATAAATCTCAGATTGTTTGATAACTATGCCTATGTATTGAATGGTGGCTCAGTGCCTGGAATTGACGTGTTCAAGGTTGCTGATCCAAAAAACGTGCCAAATCCATCCAAGTTGACAATAAATACAATGGGTGGTTCGCTTGTGAACGCAACTGACAAACCGCCAACAGGCATGGACATCACTTCGGGTAATATATTTGTTACTGTTAAATTTATGTCTGGTGGTGGAAGAGTAATTAAGTTCAAAAAACCAAATTTGGATAGTAGCAGTACAATATCGCTGGTTAATCAAATGGCTTTTGTTGGCATTTTAAACACTGTTTCTGGCGTTATAGCAAATGAGGGTGCGGTTTTTGTAACAATGCCAAAAGTCGGGTTAAAGCAGTTGGATATGTCATTGACAGAAGCTGGCAAGGTTATTAATAGTTACAGTCCTCAGCCGCCAGTGAGTATTAATCGCGTTGAGATTGTTGGATCAAAAGCCGTCCTTTCAGATAATTCTCAAAATAGTAAAATTACTGTATTGGATATTGGTGCGACCAAAGGTGGAGGATTGTATTGTAATCAGGAAATTGGCGAATATCAAAACAGCTGTAAGCAACTGGAATCCGCGGAAAACTTTATTACAGGGTCGCTTGCCGTGGGTACGTTGAGAAGATTTATGTTTGTGAATGACAAAAATGAAGATGCGATTGGCATTCAATTATTTGAAAATCCAAAACGCTTAAGCGCTGACGCCTGGGTCAAGGAAAAGTTTCCTGGAATAAGCAAATTCAATCCAGCGTCTGTTGCTGGTTATGATGCTGTGTCAGACGGCACATCATACTATATTAATTTCTTGAATGAAAAGCATGAAATTGATTTGTATAATTTCATAATGCTTTTGACTATTAACAAGGGCGCGCAAGCTGATACGCAGAATGTTTTTGACCAATTGCTTAAGAATTTGGAATTTAATATTAATATCAGCAATTTTGGAAAGTGTTCAAACATTGTAGAAAGTATAACAAAATTACCAATGGGTGAATTGCAAGCAAAAAATTCAACAATCACGTGCATTGATGATTTTGATTGCAGAAATGGGGTTGGTGCGCCGTTGGAAGGCACAAATGGCATTTGTTCAAATGCTAAAACCAAATTAAAGCGCGATATAGAGCGTATTGTTAATTACTCTTCCATTCAGTCAAAATTGTCGGATTATAAGTCAAAGAGTGGTAATTCGGCGCCAGACCTCAAATCAGGCACGTACCTTTCTGGATACACTGTTTCAAAATGGCCGTCATGGGGCAAGCTTGGCACGATTGTTGGTAATCTTCCTGTTGATAAAATAAATAAATGGGCTGGTTGCGACGCAAAAGCAGATCAGACAACATGCTGGGATACTGCAAGTTCAACATATTATTGTCCGCATTACATGCAAGCATTAGAGTATGAATATGTTAGTAGTACAAAAGACTATTTTCTGCATGGGCCGTTTGAATATTTGGGACCAGAAATACCTTATGTAGATTTTTATCTTGACGTAGATCATTTTGATGAAATGCCATGGTGCACTCCAGACGCTGTTTGGAGCCAGGCGGTTGGAATGTGTGGAAATGGAGTTGTGAATGTAGGCGAGGCCTGCGATCCGCCCGGGAAGACGGTGATAAGCGATATGGGTGTAATTTCGTACGCAGACGGTAAATGTCAAACGGAAAATTATCCAAATGTAACGTGGGGCTTTGGTAAGTGCGCGGTTGATATAGATTGTGGTGGCTATGTGGAAAATCAAGACGTGATAGTTCACTCAAGTCAATCAAGCGCCTGCACGTTTGCTGGCAAGTTGATTATAGGTGAGACGAAAACACTGGTTGGCCAGAAAGAAAAGCACGAGGCACTTGGATGTATTGAGTCAAATGAATGCAAGTTGTTGCAGAATTATAACGAAATTGGACCACTGGTTGAAATTGATGGTAATAGCATGGCAGTATCCGCATTAGAAAATTATCCTGTGACAGGGTTTAAGTGTTTAAGTTTGTCGGGCTTGGGATATCCAAATTCATCGACACTAAAATGTGTTGGCGCTGGCGAACCAGTCACAGGTGATTGTCAATCAAATTACCAGGCCTTTAATACTTGTTCAAAAACATGTGATAAGTGGGATGCTGGAATGTGCAGTCCAATTTACAAATGCGGAAATGCTATTGTTGAGCCGGGTGAAGATTGTGATGATGGCGGATTAAACGGCACTTATGGTCATTGTTCAAAAGAATGCAAAGCAACTGGTGTTGCAAAATGCGGAGATGGAATTGTAAACACAAGCACGTTAGGAAAACCACTGGAGTTGTGTGATAAAGCAAGTTTTGATTTGACAAAAGGGTACTGCAAACTAAATCCAGCTGAAAGATGTGATAATTTGAATGATCTTTTTTGTTCAAAAGGCGCAACAGGTCCGTGTGTTTCTACAAACGATTTTTCATACGATTTTTATAAGATTGATCCAAAAGATAATGTTCCAAGATCATGTTCTTGGGATTGTAAAAATTATGGTGGATATTGCGGTGATGGAAAGGTGTATAACAAGAATGGTGAGGAAGAGTGTGATGATGGAGATAGTGATAAATTGAATTCTTGCGATAATTTATGTACTGAAGTTAATCTAGCATGTCGTGACACTGCAAAATTTGCTACGTCAACAACCTCAACACTTATTACTATTTATGAGAATAAGAAAGCTGTTCCAGAATGCGTTGACATCAATAAGAATAACAATAATTTAGACAATACAGGTAATGAAATTTGCAAAGCATATGGTTTGACTTGTGCTGATGTTGAAAAAAAGCAACTTGTAATTTCGCAGTGGATTCACGGAGTTGACTGTGATGATGACTTGTCAAGCTTTAATAATCCAGACATCATGACTGTGGTGGCTGGTTGGCGTGTGGTTTGTAGCGGTGTTTATACTGGCCCAGCTCCAACACAACCAGTAGCCGAAGAATCAAAAGATCAGCCAAATAAATATTGTGGAAATGGAAAAGTTGATGAAGTATATAAGGATGCTTTTGGCAAAGATGTGAAAGAGGTGTGTGATATGGGGCTGAAAAACGGCGACATCTGTATACCATCGTATGGTAAGTCCTGTACATATTGTTCATCAGATTGTAAGGAGGTACTGAAAGTAGATTCTAAGCTATATTGTGGCGACGGTCAAATTGCGGTTAACTCTGGTGAAGTTTGCGAAAATACAGACAAGGGTGTTTGGGCGGAAGTGGCAAAAAATACTCCTGGATTTAAAGTTTGTTCAGATAAGGGAAAGTGGTTGTGCGAAGAGAATTGTACTAAATTAATAGATAAATGCGTGACATGTGGTAATGTTGTTGATACTCAGGGCGCGAAGCCAACAGCTTTGGTGGCAAATGTTACGAATCCACCGACGTGGCCAAAAACTCCAAAACAAATAGCATGGTGGAATACCGTAATACAACTATATTCATACGCGTTTTTATCTTATAAAGATGACGCAACGAACAACGTCGCAATTGGTGCCACCACCACAAATACATTATCTTTCCCATATAACATAAATTCAAATCCAATTTGTAACCCGCCGGGCGATTCGTATAAGTTGCAATTAAATTATTTGCAAGGCAATTCAGTTGACAATATAAATAGAAAGTTTGATTATTCTGTTCACGCTGAGAGCGTAAAAAAAGACCAGCCAATTGTGAATGAATTTATTATTTCTCCTCCTTTATACTCAGCCAATCAATTCAGGGTTGTTGTGAGGTGGGATAAGTCGGACAAAGATATCAAATTTGTCGGCGCTGTGCATAATTCCGGGTTTAAGCAATTAGACGGTGTTAGTCCTGTTCTTTATCCATCTGTTGTTTCAGACCAGAAGCTCTGTAATACTTTTTGGCTTGAAACCGGGTGTAAAAACAAGTCGTACAATGGTGTCTTTGTTCACCCAAGCGGTAATTTAGACAATACTTACTTGCAGGCCACAACTATAGATACAAACAAGTGGCCGTATCAAACAAATTACGCCTTTACTGTGTATCAGTATTCAAAAACAGATCCGGCCACAGGCCAGCCGATCGGAATGATGAATTTTGAGAAGAGTAATTTAATTGTTGAATTATATACAAGTAAGAACCCGCCATACGATCCATATAAAGAAGACAATGATTTAGTATACAAACCGGATCAGGTATTTAAAATTTCAGATGTAACAAATATTAAAACCGCGGATTCTCTTGCGCGTTATTGGCAGGTGTTTAATCTTGTATATAACACAAGTACAAAAAAGTATGATATAGAGACGGTTAATAAGATAAGAGTTGGTGATAAGGAGGTGAGTGATAATGTACCTAAAAATGAAGGTAATTTTTCGGTCGGCTACACTGAATTTAAACCATCTGATTCTGATTTAGATGTAAACAATTTCTTCTGGGATGGAAGCAAGATTACTAATTTCAAGTTTGGTGATATGGTGGTGGTTGGTCGCTCAAACCCCAGCTCAATTTTTCCGAACGGAGAATTAATAGATGTTGTTGATGGGACAGATAAGGATAAGGACGGAATGGTTAATTGTACGTTACAAGAAAATGTCGCTGGTGATTATATAAAGCAGTGTAGTGACAAATTTAAACTTACAGAAAATCAGAATAAAAAGGCGCTCATATCTGATTACAATTATAAATTAGGTAATAATGGTGAGGGTATTATGCCATATCAGGATGTTCAATTTCGACACCTGAAAGACGATCTTTGGTATAAATATGTATATGAATTTCAGGACCAAATAACTGACCAGGAGTTTTGGGAACAACCAGGATTTAGTTTGCAGTATTTTATAGGTGGCGGTAGCGTTGAAAATAAGTTATTTATTAAAGATATTGGATTAAAGTTTGATAAATCAGATGTAGACAATAAGCGTGTATTGAAAGGTGACCAACAGTGGTATTTGTTCAATATTATGAAACATGATAATCAAATTTTCATAAAGAAAATAGATAAATTTAAGTCATTGGGTGGCATTTATAGTAGTTACGAATATGGTGGCCAGTATTGATTATAATATGAATAAAAAAATAATCTCATTCATTATTATCTCGCTTGTAATAATTGTGGCGGTTATCGCGTTTGTGTTGGCAAAGAAAAAAAATCAATTACCAATTGAGATCGTGCCGCTGTCCACAGTTAATCAAGGAGCATTGCAAGATGAAAAAGAAACACCAGATGAAGCAGGAGAAGGGGAAATGCGCATTTTTGTAAGTTTTCCAAAACCGGAAAATGACGCTGATGGTGATGGTGTTAAAGATGATGTGGAGGCAAAGATGAAAACTAGCAACACAACAAATGACACAGACGGCGATGGCCTAACTGACAAAATAGAAATAGAAAAATATAAATCAGACCCAACCAAGTTTGATACAGACGGCGATGGTTTTGCTGATGGTGTTGAAGTCGTTAACGGCTATAATCCAGCAGGCCCCGGTAAACTATCAACTGAATAATATTTAATATCTCGCAATATGTTCGACGATCAATTACCTCCAAACAAACAACAAGCTCCGGGCAATTTGCCAATGGGCGAACCAGAGGATATTTTTGCTGATGCTGGTGGTGGAGCAGAGGCGTCAGCTCCAGTAGAAAGGCCTGCTAGCGCGCTGGATAGGGGTGTTTTAAGGCCAAAACAGCCTGTACAGCAGGTTGTACAGCCAATAGGTCAAATGGAGCCAGCAATGGTGACCCCACCTGCGGAAATGTATCCTGAAAAAGGACCTGCGATTACTCGCGGAATCATCACAATTATCGTTGTTTTGGTAGTTTTGGGTGTGCTTGGTGGAGGTGGTTGGTGGATATATAATTCATTTATTAAAACAAATACTCCTGCAATGCCAACAGGCCTGCCAGCAGTGACTGAAACAACCGCGACAGATGAGACAACAGAAGCAGATGCTACACCAGCAGAAAGTGAGATTGTACCGGTGGAAGACACAACGCTTGTGCCTTCTGAAGAGTCTGGAGCACCAACTGGCAATATAGTCAAAGAAATGGCAGATGAGCAAGTGTTGTTTGGAGAACCAGTAGACAAAGATGCGGATGGATTGGATGATTCAAAAGAAGTAGAGCTTGGAACGGATCCGAATAATTGGGACACAGATGGTGATGAACTTGGCGATGGAGATGAATTGACATGGAAAACAAATCCACTCAATCCAGACACAGATGGGGACACATATAAAGACGGTGTTGAAGTAAAAAACGGATATAGCCCAATAGGTCCGGGAAAAATTTTTGAAGTGCCAAAGCAATAATTAATTATGTTTTGGAAAAAGAAAAGCAAACAACCAGAGCAAGAAATAAAAGGTCTGTCAGTGATGCCAGATGAGTTTTATGGTGGAAAAGATCCGGTTGTCCATTATGTAAAAACAGAAAAAACAGTTGGCGGTCCAGCAATTAAGCCGAAAACTGAAAAACCCAAAAAACTTAGCTTAGGAGAAGCGGTTCATGGCGTTACGCCGGGAATATCCGCGTTCTTTCATAAAAAATCATTACTTATTATTGTTATAAGCATAATTTCCGTTTCTGTATTAGCTGGAATATCATGGTACTATGTTTATCAGGCGCAAGAAACAGCCAGGCAAAGACAGGCATTGGCGCCAAAAGTAGAGCCGCCAAAGTTACCGCCGAAGGAAGAGTCGGTCCCTGTCGTTGAACCAGCATCGGTTCCAGAACCAGAACCAACTCCAATTCAAGAAATACCGACAACCACAGAACAGGTAGAGAAAAACACTTTGGATTTTCCATTAATTACCTTGGCTGAATCAGCTGATAATGACAATGATTCGTTAAGTAATTTAGAAGAGGAGGCAATTGGTACTGACAGTGAGGTGTGGGATACAGACAGCGATGGATATTATGACGGCTTAGAGGTATTTAATTTATATAATCCAAAAGGTTTTGCGCCAATGCGCATTATTGATTCCGGCCTTGTGAAAGAGTATATAAATCCCGTCACCCAGTACAGATTGTTTTATCCAGCGCAATGGTCAGCGGCGGCGATTGATGAAACGGCAGACCGCGTATTATTGAGCGCTTTAAGCGGGGATTATATAGAGGTTGTTTCAGAACAAATGTGGAGCGGTGAATCATTTGTGGATTGGTTTGGAAGGCGGGCTGTTGGCCAGCTTTATTCTGATTTACAACAGTTTAATAATAGATTTAAAGAAGATGGTTTGAAGAGGAAAGACGATTTAACTGCCTATTTTTCGACTGGCAATAAAGTGTTTATTCTTATCTATCATCCTGGAATAACAGGGGATATTGCTTATCGCCATATAATGCAAATGATAATGCAAAGTTTTCGTCCGGCAAAAACATTGATACAGATCCCTGAACAGACAATTATGCCTGGCGTGACCGAAGAGCCAATAACAACCACAACACCACCAGTTGTTGAGGCCACGGGCACAGAAGAAATGCTGTTGTAGTATGGACTGCTCTTTATATATTCATGACGCGTCTTGCGGGATATCAAAGAAAAAACTTCTGTCTTGGATAGAAGATATTTTGAGCACGACAAAGAAAATGAATTGCGGATTGAGCGTAAGTTTGGTTGGTCCAAGAAAGATTAAAGAACTCAATCGCAAATATAGACACAAAGATTCAGTTACAGATGTTTTGTCATCTCCATTGAAGGAAGAGAAAGAAATGGGCGATATATTTATTTGTTCCGGGCAAGTAAAAAGACAAGCAAAAAAAATTGGGATTAGTTTTGAGGAGGAACTTGCGCGCATGCTTACACACGGGATTTTACATTTAGTTGGCTACAATCATGAAAAAAAACATTTTGATTTGCAAGAAAAAATAGTTAGAAAATTGTTATGAATATATTGCGATTAATTCAGAGCTTTAAAGATGCCATGCGCGGAGTGGCTTATGTTTTTAATCACGAACAAAATTTTCGCATTCAAACAGCGGTGGGAATCTTGGTTATGGTCGCGGCATGGTATTTTGAATTAGGAAAGCAGGAGTGGGTTTTAGTTTTGCTTTTGATATTGTTGGTAATGACCCTCGAGTTTTTAAACAGCGCTGTGGAGAAATTTACTGATGTATTAAAACCACGATTAGATGTGCAGATGGGAAATGTGAAAGATATCATGGCTGGTGTCGTTTTTTTAGCGTCTTTATGCGCTTTGGTGATTGGAATTATAATTTTTTATCCGCGCATTGTTGTCTTTTTGAAATAAAAATGGTAAAATATTTGCGTTATGCTTTTTACGCGCAAACAAAAGTCAGAAGTAATTGCAGGACTTGACATAGGAACTACCGCTGTTAGATTGGTCGTGGGTAAGTTAGAGCTGGGCGAGGCAAAACACGCAGACATTCAAGCCATAGCTCTTGTGGAAGTTCCGTCAGAGGGCGTGCACAGGGGGATCGTGACAAGTATTGAGGAAACTGTTTCTGCTATTTCATCAGCGCTTGAACACGCGGAAAAGATTATTGGTGTGCCTGTTGAGCATGCTTGGGTTGGGATTTCTGGATCGCATATTTCTTCACAAGAAAGTCGTGGTGTTATTGCGGTGGCAAAAGCAGATGGAGAAATTAGTGACGAGGATGTTGCGCGCGCTGTTAATGCCGCGAGAACGGTCTCAACTCCACTAAATTATGAAATTTTACATGTCCTGCCACGCAGTTTTGCGGTTGATGGCCAAACTGGTATTAAGGACCCTGTTGGCATGAGCGGAATACGACTGGAAGTAGAAACACAGATCATTCAAGGTTCAGCTTCATTTATTAAGAATTTAACAAAGGCTGTTTATCGAACCGGGATTGACATTGATGATTTGGTATTTTCAATACTAGCTACTTCAGAAGCTGTTTTATCTTCAAGACAAAAAGATTTAGGTGTGGCAGTGGTAAATATCGGCGGGTCAACCACAAGCATGGCGGTTTTTGAAGAGGGGGATATTATGCAGACAGCAGTTATTCCGATTGGATCATCAAATATTACAAATGACTTGGCAATTGGATTGCGAAGTTCTATAGATATTGCAGAAAGAGTGAAGCGTGAGTTTGGAGAATGCGTGCACACCAACCAAAATAGTAAAGACCTTATTGATTTGGCCGCAGTTGGCGCTGACATCAGCGAGGAGGTTTATAAAAAAGATATTGTTGATTACATAGGCGCAAGAACCGAAGAGATATTAGAAAAGATTGATCAAGAGTTGGTTAAAATCGGGCGTAGTCATTTATTGCCAGTGGGAATTGTCTTTACTGGTGGAGGGTCTAAATTGGTTGGTCTTGTTGAATTGGCAAAGCACAACCTTGGTTTGCCAGCATCGCTCGGTTATCCAACTGGGGTTGTTGGAGTGAGCGAGAATATTAATGATTTGTCATTTAGTACTGCAATTGGTTTGATGAAATGGGGCGCGCAAGTACGTTCTGGGACAATGCGAGGTAGGGGAATGAAGATTGCAAGCGCTGATAAATTATCAAATCGCGTAAAAGGATGGTTTAAATCTCTAGTGCCATAAAATCTAATGAGTTGAGCCCCGCTCCATTATTTGTGTGCGGGGTTTTTTTATTCACAACTTGTCTGCTTGACACAAAATTACAAAAAAAGTACACTATATGTACTGTTGTATAGAATAGAATCTTTGAGTACAAAAATTGTTCAAATAAAAAATATAAATATTATGCCACAAGTAAAGCCAGATATTGAAACATTTGCTAAAATTAAGGTTGTTGGAGTTGGCGGTTCTGGTGGGTCTGCAATAGATAGAATGGTTCGCGCCGGAATTCGGGGTGTGGATTTTGTTGCTCTTAACACAGATGTTCAGGCATTGCACCACAATAGCGCGGCTCATAAATTAAACATTGGCAAAACAGTCACGCGTGGATTGGGAGCTGGTATGGATCCAGAATTGGGTAGGCGTAGCGCTGAAGAGTCACAAAATGAAATTCGCGAAATGTTGAAAGACACGGACATGGTATTTATTACTTGCGGTCTTGGCGGTGGTACAGGATCTGGAGCAAGTCCTTTGGTTGCAAGCATTGCACGTGAGTGTGGCGCGCTTACTGTCGCTGTTGTTACAAAACCTTTCGCTTTTGAAGGACCACAACGCAAAGCTATTGCTGACAAAGCGCATGAAGAATTATCAAGAAATGTTGATACCATCATCACTATCCCAAATGACAGGGTTTTACAAATTATTGATAAAAAAACATCATTGTTAGACGCATTTAAAATTGTTGATGATGTTTTACGACAGGGTGTTCAGGGTATTTCAGAAATAATTACTGTTCCTGGATTAATAAATGTTGATTTTGCTGATGTGCGCGCTATTATGCACGACACAGGATCTGCATTGATGGGTATTGGCAAGGCTGGCGGTGAGAATCGAGCTTCTGAGGCCGCTAAATTAGCTATTTCAAGTCCTTTATTGGAGTTGTCCATCGATGGTGCGCGCGGAATCCTCTTTACAATTACTGGTGGACCTGGTTTGGGTATGCAAGAAGTCGCTGATGCGGCAAAGATTATCACTACATCATCTGATGATAACGCAAAAGTGATTTTTGGAGCTGTGATTGATGAGAATATGGGTGAGGAAATTAGAATCACTGTTATTGCCACTGGTTTTGATAATCGAGAATCCCGCAGGCCAGTTAAGCAGCTGGAAGAAGATAAAACACGGCCTTTTGGCGGAGCAAGATCATCATTTTACTCCACATTTGGATTGCGCAAAGATAAATTACCAGAGGAAAAGACAGTGGCTGACGAGGAATTTAAGCGTTCGGGATTTGTTGCTAAATCAGTTGCTCCTATTTTTGAAAAAAAGCCACAAATGCCTCCACAGCCCGTTAAACCCAATGATAAAGAAAAAAATAAAGACGAAGATTTGGAAATACCGGCCTTCATTAGAAGAAAAATGGGTATCTAAATATTAAGACAGCGCTTTATGGCGCTGTTTTAGTTTTTGTGGTATAATTCGTATATATGCATTGTCCAATTTGCAAAGCAGATGACACAAAAGTCATTGATTCACGTTTAGCAAAGGATGGTACTGCTATTCGTCGCAGGCGAGAATGCGAAAAATGCAACTGGCGTTTTTCCACTATTGAGGAGGTGGAACTTTTAGATATTGTAGTTATTAAACGTGATGGTGTGCGAGAATCGTATAATCGTGAAAAAGTCGAAAAAGGCATCCACCAATCTCTAATTAAGCGCCCATTCACAAAAGACCGTTTTGACTGTCTCATTTCCGCTATTGAGCGGGATATCCAAAAAAAGAAAAAACGCGAAATTACCAGCGCAGAAATAGGTGAAATCGTGATGAAGCATTTGCGTAAGTTTGATAAAGTGGCGTATATTCGTTTCGCGTCAATTTATCGCGCGTTTACTGATGTTGGAAAATTTAAGAGTGAGATTAAGTTTTTAGAAAAAGGTGAGTGACATATTGTTACACTACTATGACCAAAGAAAAAAAGGAAGAAAAACAAAACACTGACAATAAAGAGCTACCGCCGGTGTTGCAGCCCGAACAGCCAAAAGAGAATTTGAAAGATTTGATTGAAAAAAATATAAAATGGACACAGGTGGTATATGAGCAGAATAGGCAAATAAAGCACCGCCTAACAATGATCGCGTTGGGGAGTTGGTTGCGATTATTGATAATTTTGGTACCAATTGTTTTGGCATTTATTTACCTTCCACCAATCCTTAGGCCAATAATTGAACACTATAGTGGTTTGCTTGATAGTATAAATGGTGTGAAGGGCGGTTCGCCAAACCAGTTGCAAGAAATTATTAATACACTTGGCGTGAGATAGTATATGACTAAAAAACGAACAAAAATTGTCTGCACAATCGGACCATCGTCAGAGTCGGTTGACACGATTGTTCAGATGATAAAAGCTGGAATGAATGTTGCCCGGCTTAATTTTTCGCACGGAACTTATGAAAATCACTCGTTATTAATAAAAAATATCAGAGAGGCGGAAAAGCTTACTGGCGAGCCAATTGCAATAGTGCAGGATGTGCAGGGGCCAAAAATAAGAGTTGGCATGTTGCCGCGCGAGGGTATTGAATTAAAGCCTGCCGAGGAGGTGGTCTTTGACACATCTATTTTTGATTATAAAAAAGGAGTATTACCGATTGATTATGACAGTTTGCATAAATTTATTAAAAAAGGAGATAGGATATTACTGGATGATGGTAAGATGGAGGCTAGAGTTAACAGTGTAAAAGGGACCAAAATTTCCACGGTTATAACAGTCGGCGGACATCTCATCTCTCACAAGGGTATAAATTTGCCAGATTCCAATTTAGAAGTAAGGGCTTTAACACACAAAGACAAAGATGACATAAAATTCGGCGTGGAAAACGAGGTGGATTTGTTGGCTGTATCGTTTGTTGAGAGCGCTGATGACATTTTGGACGCGCGCTATTCAATTCAACAATATGAAAGGGAATTAAAGAAAAAGCGCGGTCAGCCGATTCGCATTATCGCAAAGATTGAGAGAAAATCCGCAGTAAAAAATATCAAAGAGATTTTAGAGGCAACAGACGGCATTATGGTCGCTCGCGGAGACCTCGGTATAGAAATTCCAGGCAAAGAAGTTCCGCTTTTGCAGAAAAGGCTCATTGATCTGTGTCTGAATTTAAATAAGCCGGTCATAGTTGCGACACAGATGTTGGATTCAATGCAAAACAATCCGCGTCCAACGCGCGCGGAAGTATCAGACGTTGCAAATGCAGTCATAGATCACGCGGACGCGTTAATGCTTTCCAATGAAACAGCCACTGGTAAATATCCTGTTGAAACAGTCGGGACTATGTCTGATATTATCAAGGAAACTGAAGCGTCTGTTTATGATGATTTGCTTGTACGCAATTACTCAAAAAGCAAAAAGAAAATTGACGAAGTAATTAGCAGAATGTCGCGCTTGCTTGCAGAAGAGACTGGCGCAAAATTGATTTTGGCCGCCTCAATCTCGGGTGAAACAGCGCGGCATATTAGTCGTTATCGTCCAGAACTTCCAATTGTCGTTGCTACAAGCACAGAACGAGTTAGGCATCAGTTAAATTTAATCTGGGGTGTTTTGCCGTTTATTTTAGAGCCCTGTCGAACAATTGAAGAATTAATAGAGCGCGCAGTCGTGGAATTAAAAAGACAGAAAATTGTCAGGTCAGGAGATAAAATGGTAATTGTTGCTGGAGAACCTGTCGGCCAAGCAGGACATGTGAATTTATTGGAAGTGAGAGAGGTGGATTAGAAACTAGTAATTAAGAAATTAAGTAATTAGTGACTGACGATTAGATACTGTGTGAGAACTAAAAAATCCCTGACAAAGTCCGGGATTTTTTGTGGTGGGGAAGATGTTTCCCCATAGGTAGGAAAGAGCGGTGAAAAAGTGGTGGATGGAACTAATTGATGATGGGTTCGAGGAGCTCGGTGACGTAGTTGATGAGGCCGTCGTGACTCTGGACTTCATCGATGGGCAGGTCGCCGATCGCTTCATAGAACTTCCGTTCCTGAGCTGTGCTGACGTAGTTGCCGGCAGCGTAACGCAGAAGCGGCTCCGGGTTGGTATGGCACATTGCGATACGCACCACTTCTCTTGGATCCTTGTCACGGTCGGCGTCCATGAGGCGTCTGAACACAACCAAGGCAGTAGCATCGTCTGCGCCGGCAATGTTCGTGGGATCAGAGCGAACTGCATCAAACAACGAAATCACTTGTTCACTGATATGGTCCATGTTGTCTCCCTTCCTGCGGGCGAAATGCCCAAAACAACGGTGGTATCAGTATAGCGCGTTTTGCGCTGTTTGTCAAGTCATGGTATAATATTTGCTGTAATAATTAAGGAGGTAAAATATGTTTAAAAATAAAATTCCGCGCGAAATGCGAAACATTTTGTGGTTTAGCGAGATTTCAATCAAAGACGTGCCACTTGTTGGCGGAAAAAATGCGTCTTTGGGTGAGATGTATTCCAAATTAACAGAACGCGGGATTCTTGTGCCTGCAGGATTTGCAATAACCGCAAACGCGTATTGGAGTTTTTTGCGCGCGCATGGATTGGAGAAAAAAATAAAATTATGGTTAACAAAATTAGACGTTACAGACGTTCGCTCGCTTGCGCGAGTTGGCAAGCAAGTCCGTGAAGCGATTTTAGCTGTTGAGTTTCCAAATGAATTAAAGAAAGAAATTATTTTATCATATCACGAGTTGTGTAAGTTTTCTAAAACAAAAAATTTGTCAGTGGCAGTGCGTTCATCAGCTACTGCTGAGGATCTTCCTGACGCGTCGTTTGCTGGTCAGCAGGAAACATATCTAAATGTATACGGTGAACAACAGGTATTGGAGGCGGTTAAAAAATGCGTAGCTTCATTATTTACAAATCGCGCGATTTCATATCGCGAAACAAAAGGGTTTGACCACACTGCGGTTGCTTTGTCAGTCACTGTCCAGCAAATGGTGAGATCGGATATTGGGGCGTCTGGCGTTATGTTTACATTGGATACAGAGTCCGGATTCCCGGGTGTTGTCCTTATTAATGCCGCATACGGCCTCGGTGAGTATGTTGTAAAAGGTAGGGTTAATCCAGATCAGTTTTATGTTTTTAAACATGGTGTTAAAAAGGGGTGGAAATCTGTCATAAGCAAGATTATAGGAACAAAGGAAGTTAAACTTGTTTATGGTAAGTCTGGTGGCACTAAACAGTCCCCGGTGCATCAGAAAGACCGCAATCGTTTTGCGATTTCTCTTGATGAGGTTGTGCAATTGGCGAAATGGGGGATGATGATAGAAGAATATTATGGAAAACCGCAAGATATTGAATGGGCAAAAGATGGCGCAACTGGTCAGTTATATATAGTTCAAGCCAGGCCAGAAACAGTTAAAGCCAAATCAGATCATTCAGTCATCGAGACGTATGTGTTAAATAAAAAAGGCAAGCTTTTGTCGCAGGGGATTTCTGTTGGCCAAAAAATTGGCGCAGGACGCGCGCGCGTGATAGAAAATCCAAAAGAGATGAGGTCTTTTAAAAAAGGTGAGGTCTTGGTTACGCGTATAACAGATCCAGATTGGGAGCCGATCATGCGCATGGCATCTGCCATTGTTACAGAGCAGGGTGGCAAAACGTCACACGCCGCAATTGTGAGTCGAGAGCTTGGTGTGCCTTGTGTTGTCGGAGCGTCAAAAGCTCGTCAGATTCTCAAAACAGGCAAGCCCATCACTGTTTCTTGCGCAGAAGGCGATGAAGGATATATTTACTCAGGCATTCTGCCATTTGAGGTAAAAAAGACAGAAATTAAGACAAAGATAGAAACTAAAACAAAGATAATGATGAATGCCGGAGATCCAGATAATGCCTTTGCTCTCTCATTTTTACCAAATGATGGTGTTGGTTTAGCAAGAGAGGAATTTATTTTTACAAACTTTATACGTATTCATCCGTTAGCTTTGATTCATTACAATAAGTTAAAAGATAAAATAGCCAAGAAAAAAATCGCGGAAATGACGCGCGGATATAAAAACAAGGCGGATTATTGTGTTGATAAATTGGCGGAAGGTGTTGCCCGGATAGCTGCAGCGATGTATCCAAATGATGTTATTGTTCGTCTCTCTGATTTTAAAACAAATGAATACGCAACGCTAATAGGTGGAAAAGAATTTGAGCCGAAAGAGGAAAACCCAATGCTTGGCTGGCGCGGAGCAAGCCGCTATTACTCAAAAGAGTATAAGGCCGGATTTGAACTGGAATGTAAAGCTCTTAAAAAAGCGCGCGAAGAGTGGGGACTGAAAAATATAATTGTTATGGTGCCATTTTGTCGTACGCCGGAAGAGGGAAAAAATGTTTTAGATACAATGGCAGAGTTTGGTCTCAAACGCGGTAAAGACGGTCTGAAGGTTTACGTTATGTGCGAGATTCCTTCCAATGTAATTCTGGCTGAAGAATTTGCGAAGATTTTTGATGGATTTAGCATTGGCTCAAATGATCTCACACAACTCACGCTTGGTGTTGACCGAGATTCATCGCTCGTGAGCCATGTTTATAGTGAAAAAAATCAAGCAGTTGTTGATTTAATAAAGCGCGTTATTCGCGTTGCGCATCAGTATAAGCGAAAAATCGGCATTTGCGGTCAGGCGCCGTCTGATTATCCAGAATTCGCCGAAATGTTGGTCAAAGAAGGAATAGACAGCATATCACTTAATCCTGATACAATTCTTTCTACTCGCGAGCGTATAGCTGTTGTGGAAAAGTCTCTTATAAAAAAATTCAGTTTTAGGCAGTTATTGACACTATTGTTGAGCTATTGACAGGAAAACGCGGTTCGTGTATTATATTATCATCCAATAATTTGAAATTTTATGGGAAGACGAAAAAAGAACAACGCCTTGATAAAGATTCAGCGCGCCAAGGCCAAAATTAAAAGAGATAAAAGCAAATTAAAGAGGTTAAAAAAACTCGGCTTGACTAAATAAGCCAATTATCGAAGAGAATTGAGCGGGCTGGTAGTTCAACTGGTTAGAGCACCGCCCTGTCACGGCGGAAGTTGCGGGTTCGAGTCCCGTCCAGCCCGCTCAATTCTTTTTTTGTACATCAACTGGTTAGAGCATCCCGACTCAGTCGGGAAAGTTGCGGGTTCGAGTCCCGTCCGACCTGCACACCACTCTTCTTTTTTTTTTGCAAAAAAAGACCCTTGGTGTGTTCGGCCAAGGCAATGGTACAAAGGAGGGGGTGTACCAGCCATGAGCCAAACACATCAAGGGTCCTTATATATAGCTTACGATATTGTATTATAGCACAATCCAATTTGCTTGTCAAGAGTGTTATACACAGCTGATGTGTTGTCTGCTATCTTGTTCCAATTGTAGTTGTCTACAACCATTTTTTTGTTAATTTCTCCTAATTTGGATTTTGTTTCGTCATCCCAAGACACAAATTCGCTGATTTTATTTTTTAAATCAGAAACACTGTTTTCTTTAAAAAATATTTCAGCATTTTTGTTTAATTCCAAGTGGGCCTCAATCGCAGACAATAGTGTTGGGCGGCCAAATGACATGGCTTGCAAAACAGAGAAGGGAAGGCCTTCATTAAAAGATGGGTGAATCAGTGTAGAAGCATTGCAATATAGTGAGTCAAGAGTTTTGCCGGACACAAAGCCGGTAAAAATAATATCCTCGCGATCTTTCGCTAATTCTCGCAATAATGCGCTATATTCATCTGTGTGCACAGAACCACCGGCAACAACCAGCTTCTGTTTGTTTTCCGGATTTTCGTTCTTGAATTGCTTAAAAGCTTCAATTAAAATGTGGGCGCCTTTGTGTGGGACCAAGCGAGATACCATTAAAAGATATTTGTTATTTTCCAGTCCAAAACGCGCGATGAAAGAATCGTCTTGTGTCGGCTTTATTTCTACACCATTTGGCATGTATGCTGTTTCTGTCTTGAATTCATTCAAACAATAATTGTACAGACCTTTGGAAATTGTGATTGTTTTATGTGGTATCGCGCAAGCCATAATTTCTCCAATACGCAAGATGAACTTGGCAAAAATACCCCACTTTTGATGATAACGATCGATTGAGTGGAAAGTTACAATAACTTTTGTTTTGGGCGCAAAAATTCTTGGCAACCAAGAAAGCAGGGCAGGGCCAACTCCGTGATAGTGGATTATTTCAGATTTGTTCCACATCGCGTGGATTGTGGCAAACAGTGTGTGAGTAATTGTGTCCAGGTGTTTTGTGCGCAAGCAAGGCACGTAGCGTATTTGAACACCATTATATTCACTCGCATTTGATTTAGAATACCATTTGCGGGCATACACAACCACCTCATGACCAAGCTTAATCAAGCGCGCTGACAGGTCTTGCACGTGCTGTTCTACACCTCCATAGATGGCAGGGATACCCTTTTGTCCGATCATGGCTATACGCATATTGAGCTTAATTAAGCTAATTTTCATGAGGAAAATTAACATGTAACTATAGCATATTTTGGGCTTTTTGTCAAGGGTGGGATGTGGATATCTATTGTTGACAATTTGAATCGGTTATTATATAATTGCGCTAACCATAGACAGTGGCTGGGGAAACCCTTAATACGCTACCGAGGAAAAAAGTTTATTAGTTAACTAGTTAATTGTTACTAGTAATCTAAAGGTCGTTTTTCATATCTGTGGTTGTTATAACCACTTTTTTATTGGTTAAAAATTAACTAATTAACCAATAAACACATATATGGCTAAAAATAAAGAGCAAAAAAAAGTACACATTGACGCGCTATCAAAACAAATCAAGGACGCAAAGTCTGTCGTGTTTGCTAGTGTTGAAGGTCTAAAAATCAAGGACACTGATGAATTACGCAAAAATTGCCGCGAACAAAAGCTTAGTTATGTGGTCAGCAAAAAAACCTTGTTAAAAAAGGCTTTGAAGGATATTGGTGTTGATGCTGACACCGAGGGCTTTGTTGGTGGTGTTGCTGTAGTTTGCAGTCAGACGGATGAGGTTGCTCCTGCGCAAATACTTGCCAAATTTGCCAAGACCCGCGATATTATGAAAATGTTTGGCGGTGTTTTGGAAGGCAAATTAGTTGATGCCGAAATGGTAAAGCAATTGTCATCATTGCCAAGCAAACAGGAACTTTTGGCCAGATTGGTCGGCTCATTGAATGCCCCAGTTTCTGGATTTGTAAACGTACTCGCCGGGAATTTAAGAGGATTGGTTGGTGTGTTATCAAATATCCAAAAGGCAAAAATTTAATTATTAAGTATTGCATATTAGATATTAAATATTCAATATCCAATATCTAATATTCACTATCACAAATTTATGTCAGAAGAAAAAAAAGAAGTTATCGTTCCAGAAAAGTTTAAGGCTTTGGTTGAACAAATTGAAAAAATGTCTGTCTTGGATCTCTCCGAATTGGTGAAGATCTTGGAAGACAAATTCGGCGTTTCTGCCGCTGCTCCAGCCATGATGATGGCTGCTCCAGCTGCGGGCGCTGGTGCCCCAGCCGCAGAAGAGAAGTCTGAGTTCAATGTTGAATTAACAGACGTTGGCGCAAACAAAATCAACGTCATCAAAGCTGTTAAAGAAGTAACAGGTTTGGGCTTGGCAGATGCAAAAGCAATCGTTGATGGTGCTCCAAAGATTGTAAAAGAAGGTGTGAAGAAAGAAGATGCGGAGAATATGAAAAAGAAGATTGAAGAGGCTGGCGGCAAGGTTACATTAAAATAAAAAAAATGCCCTCCGGGGCATTTTTTTTATTTTAATTCAAATTTATAAATTTTGTTATTATCTAATACGTAAGCTGTTTTTTTGGCTTCATCAATAATCATTCCTGTCGGATTTTGCCATTCGTTTGCTGTATATTGGGCGATCAGTTTGCCAGTCTTCTCAAGCACTACAACACGTTTATTCGTTGGTTCAAGAATGTATATATTATTCATCGCGCTGTTTGTGCGCAATACTGTTGGTTTGTCCAAAGCTGGATCTAGTCCGGAAATGGAAAATTCTTGTTTTGCACCGGCATTTAGCTTGTAGATCTCCCCGTTTGATTTTAGCACAAACATATCACCATCAACCGCCAATGATATCGCATCTTTCACATCTAGCTCTTCTTTGAGCCAATCAACGCCCTTGTCATAACCGCCTTGTGTGGGGTTGTGTTTGCCTATCTTGTTATTGGTTGTGTCAATTACGTATAATTTGCGGTTGTATAAAAACATGGCGGATAATTTTACATTGTTGCGCGAAAATGCTATGTCTTTAGGTATCACTGCTCCTGAATCCATGCTATATGCCGCGATTTTGTTATCATCAGCCAAAAACACCAACATATCGTTTTCTTTGGGTGCTGCTCCCGCAATAATTTTTGAAAATCCAGGGTGGTCTTTTGTTTCCACAGTAAAACCATCCAGTGCAATTTTGTAAAGATTGCTATCATCTGTGCCGTGAGCAAAAATAAAACCATCTACATGCGATAGTCCGGTCGCTTTTACGTCTTGTTTTGTTTTGGTTAAATCAACAATCACTTCTGGCGTGACAACTGTTAATTTTCTGATTTTAAAGAACGATTCTTCTAAAGATTGAGAGAGCTCTTTTTGCTTCGACTCACGTTCTTCGTTATTCGTTGGTAATTTTTCCAAAATATTTTTTGCCTCTTGTAATAAAGTCAGCGCTCTGTTTGTGTCATTGTAGACCAGACTACCGTCCGCGGCATTTTTTTTGTCTTGAATAGCTGAAATTGAATTTTCGTATGCTTGTCGTTCAGCTTGAATTGCCGCGCGAGTTTTGTAGATGGTAATGCTTGCAATAAAGACAATGGCTAAAAATAGCGTTAGAAAAAGCAGTATTTTGCTAAATAAAGGAATAGCCGCAAACTGCTCTTTCTTTTCATACCACCATAATCTATGGCGGCAAAAAACCTCCTGTCTCTGATTTCCGTAATTTGTTGCAAGCACAAACAATACCAAAAATCCTCTGCCAATGCCAAACACGAAAAGTTTAATAAACTTAATTATTTTTGTAAAAACCCAAACAATTGTTTTTCCTACACCAATTAGTATTGTGTTTAGAATTGATTCTTTTTTTCCTGCACGCGGTCTGATATTTGTCTCTATTCTTCCTTTTTCGCTTGTCAATTTTTTTTGTCGCTCCTCTTGAGCTTTTTCAAGTTGTTTTAGTCGTTCAGTTTCGCGTTCTTTGCGGATTGTTGCTAATTTTCCTTTTAAACCCCCCAAAAGCGGTGGAGACATGATTTGTTCTGTGATTTTTTCTTGGTCTGCCAGTTTATCGAGCGATGCTTCTGACCCGGTATTATCCAGTCTTAAAGGCGTTTTTCCTGTTTTGGGCACGTCAGTGGTTGTAGGAAAGTGTAAGAATATACCACCAAATGATAAATCGCTGTTAAGATCTCCAAGCACGCGTTGAATGTGTTCAGCGCTTTGTCTTGTGTTTCTGGTTTGCAGAATTTTTATAATTCTATCCGGTGTAAAATAATCAATAACATGTGGTGAACTGGCGTAAAAATAATCGCCGGAGTTCAATTGTCCTTGAAGAACAGACGAAAATAGCTGATTTTGCTGTTCATCTTGAGCATTGCCAATAACATTCATGCTTTCAATTTGATCTTTACTTTTATAAAACAAAAATGCATGTGGATTACCATGATATGAAAAGAAAATGTCATGTCCTCGAAGCACGCCAACAAGGCAGTGTGCAACCGCCTCCTTGTTTTCCAAAATGTGGTGTCCACGCCGGTTAATATACTCTAGCGTGAGTTCAAAAGCATTTTTGTTTGGGAGATCGTCGGTTTCATAATATCCTGATTCCAAGTCATCAATCATTTGTTGCAGGTGTTCAATTTGTCCAATTTGTCCATTGTTAATTTCGCAAAGTGCAAAAAAATAGCCCTTGGCGCGTTCTTCCGGCGTACCAGGTTCTGTTAAGTGTAGTAAGACATGAGACCTTTCCTGGCTGCTGCCTTCGGAAAAAAACTCATGAAGCTCAAGAATGTCCGCCATATTTTGACTTTTTCAGCTATTCTTATTATACTATATTCACGAAAGTCATACAAGTTAATTACTCACTGGCCATCCGTAAATCCGGATTATCCGTAAATCCGTAGCATATGCTTGAACAACTTTTTGGTTCAAAGACAAGATTAAGGGTTTTGCGCCTGCTGTTTCGTTTTCCAGAAAAATATTTTTTTGTCCGCGAACTTGCTCGTGAACTTGGGACGCAAATAAATGCAATAAGGCGCGAGATTGAACTATTGGAGCGTTCGGGGCTTATTATTGAAGTAAAGGAGGCGCAAAAAAGCAAAACAGCGGAGTATGGAGCAAGTTTGCGTAAGTATTTTAAATTGAATCAGGAATCATTATTATATCCGGAGATGAAGTCGCTGGTTTCAAAGATTCAACTGCTTGGCGAGGAAGCGCTGATAAAGGATGTTCAGGATAAGGGCGGGAAAATAAAATTATTTTTGCTCACAGGCCGATTTACCCACGATTTAAAAGCGCCGAGTGATGTTTTGATTGTCGGTGATATTAAAGAACGCTCGCTCACGAAGATTTTTTCAGATTATGAAAAAGAGCTTGGTTTTGAGATTCGTTTTACTTTAATGTCAGAGGCGGAATTCAAGGAACGCAGGCATATGATGGATAAGTTTTTATTTTCATTATTTGAGACAGAGAATATGAAGGTGGTGAACGAGTTGAATGTCTAATATCAAATGCCAAATGTCAAACAAATACCAAAGCTCAAATTTTTGGCATTTGGATTTTGGATTTTATTTGACATTGGAAATTTGGATTTTGTAATTTAACTATGTATTTATTAATCGACACTTCCGAAAAGAATGAAATTAATCTCGCATTATTTGATGAGAATTTTATTGAACACAAAAAATACTCAGGTCAAAATCGAGAGTTGTTGGGTTGTATTGACGGACTTCAGATTGCAGATTTCAGATTGCAGAATGACCTTAAAGGGATTATGGTGGTGGTGGGGGTTGGAGGATTTACTTCCACTCGCATCGCCTGTGTAGTCGCCAACACATTTGGTTACGCGCTTCAGATTCCGCTCCTCGCCATCACAAAGGAACAATCTCAAGACCCGCAAAAATTAATCAAAAAGCTTCTCAAACAACCAAAAGGACAATATATTTCCGCGACGTATTCTGGGGAGGCGAATATTGGCGCTAAATAATTGTATGGCCTCAGAACAAATTAAAGATAAAATTTTATCTTTTGGGAAATGGGATATATGGCTTTATAGAAAATACGGTTTTTTGGTTACGTATTTAATTTCGCTCGGTGCGACACGCAAAGAATTTGCAAAAGAGGGGATTGATGGTGAATTCCCAGCATCTGTTTACGATTCTTTTTATTGGTATACAAATCGTGAGGCATTCAAGCTGGCGGGTGAAATTGCTGGAAGATATTTAAAACAAAAAGATATTTTTACACTTACGAGTCAGTGCGAGCAAAAACATCAATCTGCAAAAAAACAAATCATCAACTTATTTGGTGATGAAACTGCTGATCCGCTAATTTTATTTAAACAAATTATTGAATTAATAATGCCAATGAATGTTTACGTCTGGGTCGCGCACGCGGCAGAGGAATATTATTGGCCATTGTTGAAAGAAGCGGTAAAAAATCATGTCAAACCAGAAGAAGTGGATAAATTTATCGGTGATGTGAGTTTTCCAATAAAGAAAAACGCACATGTTTTGTTGGAAGAAGACGTAAGAGCTGGTGTTTCAGTGTCAGAATTACACAAAAAGTACGGTTGGATGAAATCAAGAACATCTGCTGGTTTTGCTCCAGGATATACTTTAGAAGAGATGAAGACATTGAAAAAAGAGATTTTATCAAAAAAACCAGAAGAGCGTTTTGCTGTATCAGTGCCGGATGATTTAAAGCAGTTAGTCAGCGAAGTACAAGAACTCGTTTATCTGCGAACTTATCGTTCCGATGCTTTATTTGATTTGTACTTTTTAGCTCAGCCAATTTTTGATCGGGTTGCCAAGTGTGTTGGGGTTAAAAGAATTGATTTTTGTTCGCCTTTGGAAGTAATGACTGGGCACGCGACTGAGTTCGCGGATGCAACAGCTGTTCTGCAGTATTATGATGATGTTGTGATTTGCGATTCAATTTTTAATCCGCAACAAGAAGCAAAACGCGAATTTTCCGGCTCAGTTGCTTGGCGCGGGTGTGTCGCTGGAAAAGTGAAGATCGTCAGGCGTGTTGAAGAGATTGGAAAAGTTGAAGAAGGCGATATTTTAGTCACTAACATGACAATACCGGTTTACATCAGCGCGATGAAAAAAGCATCCGCTTTTGTCACAGACGAGGGCGGCATCACTTGCCACGTGGCAATCATCGCTCGTGAAATGAAAAAACCATGCATAATCGGAACAAAAATCGCCACCCAGATTTTTAAGGATGGCGATATGGTTGAAGTTGACGCTGAAAGAGGGATTGTTAGGCGGGTTGAAGCTGTTTGACCTGCTGTTCAAGCACCTGCACTCTTTTGCGTAATTCTAAAATATCGCTTACATAGGCGCCAGAGTCTTCCTTTACTTGTTTTTCGAGGCGATCAAGGCGGAATTTTATATCCGCTAATTCTGAATTTATAGAATGCAATTCTGATTCAATATTATCCAAACGTAACTCTACTCTATCAAAACGCTCATCAACTCTATCAAAACGCTTATCAACCCCAATCTTGAATTCTTTGAATTCATCTTTTGTCACACCATTGTCTTTTATAAAATTTACCGTTTCAAACGTAGAGTTAACGGTCTCTAATATTTCTTGTAGAATTTTATTTTCCTCCATATTTTTTTATTTTATTTTTAACAATTTAATAATTTTTGGCAGAATTGTCTTTCCGCATTTTGGACACAAATTGACATTTGGCCAGAAAGTTTTTAGTTCTGGCATGTCAGAACCGCGTGTGCGGATTGACACGCTTGGCCATTCTTCATCACCATTCTTTCGCTTTTTACAGATGTCGCAGTAAGTGATTGTTGCCATAGAATTTCTGCAATTAAAATTTTGTGTGAATGTATTATAAAATACAATTAAAAAAGAGTCAAATTTTGTAATAAAACGAACGCGCCAGCCTTGGACGAATCCTTAGCGGGTGGTATTGGTGAGCACTTTGGTGGGTTGTGGTGGGTGGGTGAGGCGCGGGCGCTGGCTAGTTCGTCTTGCCTTCGATCGGGGCCTTGATGAGCTTGGAACTGACCAGCTTGGCTCCGTCCATCTCGTACACGACGGCGTCAGCTTCGCCCAGGGCATAGGGCGCTGTCTCGATGTCCAGTGCGGCCATCTCGGTCAGCGGGCTGTGAGACAGAGCGAAAGCTGTCTCGTCATCCTCCGTCAAGGAAGAGATATGTACGAGGGCCAGCCCCATTCTCTCCCTGGCGAGAACCGCGTACTTGCTCATCTCCAGAGCGATCTTGAGCGTTCCGCCGGCGGCCTTGATCTTCTTGATGTCTGTGAGGACTGCGTCGGCGTCGGCCCTGTCCAGCTTGTCCAGGATCGGCTGGAAGTGTAGCCAATCACACTTCACGATCTCGGGGATGATCATCCCGAGCGTCTCAGCCATGGCCGCGATCCCGACGAGCAGGGCCTGGAAGGTCCTGCGCGCGCCGGAGTAGAAGAACTTCGTGGGCTTGTAGCCCAGCGCAACGAGCGCCAGCGTTGCTGCGAAGATCTGCATCGCCCCCTTGGCCGTGATCTTGTCTCCATCCTTCTCCGGGTGCCGAATTACAACGATCGTCTTCATCTCTCCACCTCCCCTAAGTCCTTCATCACCATTGGTCATTTGCCTTTGGTAATTTGGGACGATTGTACAAAGTGCGTTGAACAGGGGATTGGGGCCTTAAATACAGGCCTTTTTCCACCATATTCAAACAGTATATTATATCATATTTTGAGGGTTTTGTCAAGCACCACGGATCTCTTGTCGCAGATTTGCACGGATTTCAGCTAAAAATTGGCTTAAATTGGACAAGAAATGATGATTGTGATATTATATATTTGCGTATGTTTCCTAAAAATTTGCAACAAATTCTTGCATTGCAGTGGGATTATTATATTTCCCGCAATTTGCCCATTTGGCACGATGAGCTAACCTTGTTATATAACAACGATGAGCGAGGAAATCCAATTTACAAAGTGCCCGCCGGATATATTCAAGTGCGTGTGCATCGCGAATGTCTTGGTGATTTTTATCATCTACAAGATGGAAAATACGGTAGAAAGAGATCCACAGACGCAATTCTTAATAATTTTTCTACCAAATATTATTGTGATTTTTTAATTAAAAAATACAAAGAAAACGGAAAAAATTTTTTATCGCTCGTGCGTGGATTGAAAATGACAGTGAAGTCATGGGGCGATTTTTTTGTTTTTTACGGTTTGTCTTGCAATATGCTAGATATCACTGCTTTGGGAAGCAAGGTGCTGACCAATAAAATATCTGAACTTCTTGGTGATAGGTCAGATTCTGCGGAAATTTTTGCACGATATTCTAAATCAAAAATGCTATCGCCTTTGCAAAAATTGGAGCGAGAGCTTGAAAATTTGTGTGGAAAGAAAATTGATATTGAGCAAACAGCAAAACAATTGCATAAAAAATATTGCTGGATTCCGGTCAGTTTTGTGGGTGAGCCATGGGACGTGGAGTATTTTGTCGGGCTTCTCGGTGGTGACAGTAAGAGGAGTACGAACGAAAGTTCGTTACGCACTCTCGTGCGTATTCCAGGTGTTTCTCAAGAAGCAAAACATTACCTCAGCGCGCTTGGGGTGGTTGCTGGATTGAATGAATACCGCAAGGGCGTGTTTAGTCAAGTCAGCTTAATCATCCGTCCGTTGTTGGACAGACTTGCAAAAGATAATAATCTTGGTACATGGAAAGATATCAATTTACTAACCCACAATGAAATTTTGGATTTATTGCAGGGTAAAAATAATTATCAAAAACAATTGATAGAAAAACGCGGAAAGTTATGCATGATGTTCACATCTGGTTTGCATAAAGTAGATTTTTTGTATGGCAATGATGTGCTTGAATTTGAGAAAAAGTTTAAACCATCAGCGCAAGGAGTTAAAGAAGTCAAAGGAATTGTCGCCAACTCCGGCAAAGTATCAGGCATTGCAAAAATTATTTCAGGACCATCTGACTTTCATAAATTTAATACAAATGACATTCTCATTGCCAAAATGACATCAGTTGATTTTATTCCAATAATGAAAAAAGCATCAGCGTTTGTTACAGACGAAGGCGGACTTGCGTGTCATGCCGCTGTTATCTCTCGCGAATATGGCAAGCCATGCATTGTTGGCACAAGGTTGGGGACCGTTGTGTTTAAAGATGGTGATGGAATTGAGGTTGACGCAACTGTTGGGGTGGTAAAAAAATTAAGCTAAAAAAATTCCCTGATGGGAATTTTTTTGTTGCCTCTGTTGCTGATTATTCAGAAACAAAGGCGTGGGGCAAGGTTTGACAGACCTCGCCCTTGTTAGGAAGACGAACGGGAAACTCAAAGGTGGGAATTTGCTGTGTGTTGTGTCTGAGGATCTTGACAGCAACACACAGCGCAGAATTACTCGTCAATGCCGTTGTTCTCCCAGTTCGTGGGAGAGTCAGGGCAACGCGGATCCAAGTCATCGCGGCGACGCGTGTTCGTCACTGCTCTAACGACTTCTACGCTGTCCATTCCGAGGAACGCGCCGATAGCGGCACCGCTTTTGGCGCCAACGAGACATGGCTCTTCCTGACTACCGAAGTAGCCGAGTTGGCAGGAAATCATTCTTTCAGGGTACTCTACCGGTGTAATAAGGTTGATTTCCAGCGTCCCTGACCAACTGTGCACCTCCCAGCGAAGGTTGGTCTTGTCAACCAGAACATCACCGGTTCGGAGAGTTGGAAACACATATTCAATTTTTCCCTTCATTGTCTCCTCCTTAACTCATTTTCATGCGCAGGACACTTGCCGGGCATGAATTTGAGTATTGTCTTCCAATTAAAAGAGCGAGGATGTATTTTAATTTAAAATTGACTTTTTGTCAATAGAGCGGTATTATTAGAGTCAGATGTTTAGTGATTATCAAAAATACCGCTTTTTTGAGGCAATCCCGGGCATGTTAGTTTGGGGTACTTTTGTTATCTGCATTTTGTTGGCTTTTTTCCAACCACTGGCCATGATATATTTTATTATTCTTTTTGATATTTATTGGGTGTTAAAAGTGATTAATTTTTCCTTTTATCTTGTTGTCGCGTGGATAAGATTCCGCCAGGCAAAGAAAACCAACTGGAAAGCAAAACTAATCGGGCTTTCTGGCATAGAAAGTAAGCGCCATATCGTTTTCCTTACTCTTTTTAATGAAACATGGGATGTGGTTAAAACAGCGGTGCAAAGTGTTTGCGACGCAACATATGACAAGAGCAAGTTTGTGATTGTGGTCGCGGGCGAGGAAAGAAAGCAAGAAAATTATGATTATATTTTAAGAAAGATTAAAGAAGAGTTTACAGGTTGTTTTGGTGAAATTATCGGTATTATGCATCCTTCCAATTTGCATGATGAAATTCCTGGCAAGGGTTCCAATCTTAATTACGCAGAAAGACGAATGAAAGAAATTGCTGATCGCAGAGGTTGGAAATATGAAAAAATGATTATAACTATTTTTGATATAGACACGGTTTGTCATCCGCAATACTTTTCTTGCTTAACATATTTGTATTGTACTCATCCCGACCCAACCAGGAGTTCATTTCAGCCAATCGCGCTTTACAACAATAACATGTGGGAGTCGCCGGCGATTTTGCGAATTATGGCATTCGGCACAACATTTTGGATCATGACCGCATTAGCTCGTCAGGACGCGCTTGTTACATTTTCCTCGCACTCTATGAGCTTTAAAGCGATTATTGATGCTGGATATCATGATAGAAGAATAGTCAGTGAGGATTCGCGAATATTTTATCAGTGTTTGCTGGCGTATAATGGCGATTATGAAGTTACGCCAATGTATATTCCTGTCTCAATGGATACTGTGCGGGATGACAGGTGGTGGCAGAGCATCAAAAATTTGTATCGCCAGCAAAGGCGTTGGGCATGGGGCGTGGAGCATGTGCCATTTCTTTTGTTTGAATTAACTAAAAAAGGCAAGGAGTTTCCTTTGCGGAAAAAATTTAAGTGGGTTTTTATTGAGCTTGAGGGAAAATGGTCTTGGTGCATGGTCGCGCTAATTATTACAATCTTAGGTCGCTTGCCAATGTGGGTCGCGCCAGAGTCAGTGCGGCAAAGCGCGCTTTTTTTCAACGCGCCATATATGTTAGAAACACTAATGACAATTTCAATGCTTGGTTTGTTTTTATCATCAATTTTAAGTCTGCCGCTTTTGCCGCCAAAGCCGGCAAAATACGCAAAACATAATTACGCGATAATGTTGTTGCAGTGGATTTTGTTGCCGTTTTCACTGATTTTTGTTTCATCAATTCCAGCCATTGATTCTGTTACGCATTTGATGTTTGGAAAATATTTAGGATTTAATATATCACAAAAGAAGCGCACATAAAAGATACTGATATACGAATGGTACTAATGATACGAATGCTATACTAATGTTTACTTTGCAAGTATTTGTATAGCATTGGTATAATTCGCATAATTAGTATATTGGTATATTTAATCTGTATGTTTAAAAAAATATTCTTTCTTTTTCTCCTTATCCTCATCGCAATAGGTGTGGTGGGCTACCGTTATATCAAAAATTTGACACCAGAAAAAATAATTCAGTCGCCTATTGTGCAAGAGCAAATAAAAAAGAAACTCGGTGGCGAAAATTCAGAGTTGATGGGTTTTTTACCGAAGTTTTTGGGATTTACAAAGCCGGTGACCTATTTGATGTTGTTTGAGAATAACACAGAGCTTAGGCCGGGCGGTGGGTTTATTGGTAGTTATGCTGTTGTTAGAATTGATAAGGGCAGGACAGAGCTTCTTAAATTGGAAGGTACAGAGGCGATTGATCGCAATACTCCAAAAGAATGGAATCCGGAGCCTCCAATTCAAATAAAACGACACTTGGGCATGGGTAAATGGTATTTTCGCGATGCCAATTGGTCTCCGGATTTTAGCGAGAGCGCGAAAAAGGCGTTGGAATTGTACAAGGGAGAAAACGGCGTTGAAGCGGATAAAATTGATATGGTAATTGGGTTTACTCCAACATTGTTGGAGCGTTTAATGCAAGTTACCGGGCCGCTTACAGTGGATGGAATTGAATTTACTTCACAAAACGTTACTGAAAAGTTGGAATATGAGGTTGAGTATGGTTATGATGAGCGCGGTATTGTTTTTCGTGAACGAAAAAAAATAATGCAGCCGTTTTTTCACGCGATATTTGGAAGTTTAAAATTAGACGCGCTTACGAATTGGCAAAAATATTTAGATATAGGCAAGGAAATGATTAAAGAAAAACAATTGATGTTTTATGCGATTGATACCGCGTGGCAAAATGATCTAAAAAAACAAGATTGGACCGGAGATGTTAAAGACGCAGCAAGCGATTATTTGTTGTGGGTTGATACCAACCTCGCGGCTTTAAAAACAGATCACGCGATTAAGCGAAGTTTAAAATATACGGTCGCTCCCGAGAAAGACGGTCGTATTAAAGCAACTGCGGAAATGGCATATATTCATAATGGCAAATTTGATTGGCGTACTACACGCTACCGAACATACGCGCGTGTATTTGTTCCGATTGGATCTGAACTCATCTCATACGACGGGGCGATGAAATGGGATCGTACGCCTGGCAAAGGAGAGGTTGATCATGGTGAAGAATTGAGTAAGAAGTGGTTCGGCGCGTTTATTGCTGTTGAGCCTGGAAAAACAGGTAAGCTTTCTTTTACGTACTATTTGCCGAAATCTATATCGAGCCAAATACAAAATCATCTGTACACAATTTTTGTTCAAAAACAATTGGGTCTTCCAGAGATGGGATTGACGATTGAACCAAAATTTGGTACAAATACTAGTACAATAATTCGGGAGGATATATTGTTTAAACCTTATGCTGATCAAGAAGGTAGCTATTGATCTTGGTACAACAAATATTTTGGTTCATGTTCCAAAACGCGGGATTGTTATAAATGAGCCGTCTGTTGTGGCTATTTCAAAAGAGGATAAGAAAGTACTTGCTGTTGGTTTGGAAGCAAAAGACATGATTGGCCGTACGCCTGACTCAATCGTCGCAGAGCGTCCGCTTAAAGATGGTGTGATCGCGAATTATCGCACGACTGAGGCGATGCTTCGTTATTTCATTAACAAAGCTCTTGGCGGGATTAGATTATTTCGTCCAGAGGTCATGGTTGCTGTGCCAGCAGGTATAACATCAACTGAGCGTCGCGCTGTGATTGACGCCGCTATGGCTGCTGGAGCGCGCGCCGCATATATTATTAAGGAACCCATTGTGGCGGCTATTGGCGCGGATATTCCGATTGGTTCAGCTTCTGGACACATGATCATTGATATTGGTGGAGGTACTGCGGAGATTGCGGTTATCTCTCTTGGTGGAATTGTTTCTTGTGGTTCTGTTCGGATTGGCGGAAATAAATTTGACGCGTCTATTGCAGAGCATATTCGTAGAAAGTACGGCCTTGCAGTTGGAGAACAAAGCGCGGAAGCTATAAAGATTAATGTTGGTTCAGCGATGTTTATGGATAAACCACTTTCAATGGATGTAAAAGGGCGAGATATGATAAGTGGTTTGCCAAAAACAATTAGTATAAAATCAGATGATGTTACAGATGCTTTGCAACATGATTTGGAGGGGTTAGTTAATGCTGTTAAGGAGGTCCTTCATCAAACTCCGCCAGAACTTTCCGCAGATGTTATGGATAAGGGCATAATTATGTCAGGTGGGTCAAGTTTACTCCGCAATTTGGATGAGTTATTCGCGCAAGCGCTCGGAGTGGCGTGTTATGTTGCGGGTGAGCCACTTCTTTGTGTGGCGAAGGGGACCGGTATTGCGCTTGAAAATCTTGAATCATACAAACGATCCATCTTAGCGACAAAATAATATGCTAATTGGCATTGATGCGTCGCGGGCGAATGAAGAAAAAAAGACTGGCGTGGGAAACTATGCCTACTTTTTGATACAAGAAATTAAGAAATTAGAAATTAGAAATTTGAAACTTTGGAGTGAGCCAGTGAGATTTGTGTTGTATTCGAGAGGGCCGTTAAAAGGTGGGTTGGCGAAGTTGCCGGAAAATTGGAGTGTGAAAATTCTCCGATGGCCTCCCAAACGGCTCTGGACACAATTGCGACTCAGTTGGGAAATGTTATGGCATGCGCCGGATGTGTTATTTATTCCAGCGCATGTTTTTCCGATTATTCATCCTAAAAAAACAGTGATGACAATTCATGATGTTGCCGCTTTAAAATTTCCAGAAAGTTATAATTGGTTTGAACGTTGGTATTCAACGTGGAGCGCGCGCGCGGCGTTGGGGAAGTTGTGGAGAGTCATAGTACCGAGTAACGTCGTGAAGCAAGATTTAATTTCCAATATCCAATATCCAATATTCAATTGTTATGTTGTGAGGCATGGGTTTGACCAAAGATATTCAGATATTAAGATATTAGATATTCAAAAGATACTAAACAAATATTCAGTGAGACAGCCGTACTTGTTGTCAGTGGGAAGATTGGAAGAAAAAAAGAATACTGTTAGAATTGTGGAGGCATTCAATAATATCAAGTTACAACTTACAACTTACAACTTACAACTCGTTCTCGTCGGTCCACCAGGTCACGGTTATTCAAAAGTTCAAGAAGCAATTCAAAGCTCACAATTCAAAAAAGATATCATCACGCCAGGGTGGGTGGGCGATGAGGATTTGCGGGTCATTATGAAAGGTGCGGAGGTGTTTGTGTTTCCTTCGCTCGCAGAAGGTTTTGGCATTCCGATTTTAGAGGCAATGGCTACTGGAGTGCCAGTGTTAACTTCGAATTCACTTCAAGAGGTTGGAGGAGATGCCTGTGAGTATGTGGATCCGATGAATGTTGGGGAGATTGCGAGCGGGGTGTTGCGATTATTGCAAAATGCAAATTTCAAAATGCAAAATATTGGGCGTGGGTTGCAACGGGTGAAAGAGTTTAGTTGGGAGAAATGTGCGGAGGAAACTATGAAAGTACTTGCCTGGTCTTGACTTTTCTCTCAAAATATTATAAGCTGGTGTCAAGTTGACACCATTTTTTTGTTGCTCAAAGGGGGGAACATGAGTGGAAGAAGGGCAAGAAGAGATCGGGAGGGTCGCCAGTTGGCAGCTGCGGAAGAGGAAGCGCGTACTAAGTGTAAGCGCGACCGACGTCGTCGTTGCACAGAGTGCGGCGAATGTGAAAACCCTTTCGTTGGGGATTTTGACTCTAGCGGCCGTGTGCAGATTAGGAATCGCGCTGGCAAGGTGGAGGAGATCCTCTAGCAATCATCGGCTGGGGCGCGGAAATATGTCCGCGCCCCAGTCAACAATCTCGTTGTTGCACAATACCATGTTTTATGGTATTATTTTATATATGGACGATAATATCGGCCACAGAACAATTTTGGCCTTTTTTGATAAAGTCATAAAAAATGGCAATTTAAGCCATGCTTATTGTTTTGTTGGTTCAGAAGACGCTGGCAAGCGTGAGGTGGTAAACGAGATTTCCTCGCGATTACTCAACACCACAGTGGAAAAATTGATCACCCAACCGGATTTTTATGTTGTTGAACAGGTGTTTGATGAGAAAAAAGAAAAGACAAAAAAAGACATTTCGGTTGATCAAATACGGGATTTGCGTGAGTACTTGTCGCGCAGAGCGTATTTGTCTGGATGGAAAATTGCATTGATTGACAAAGCGGAAAAAATGAATTTGGAAGCCGCGAACGCGCTCCTTAAAACATTGGAAGAGCCAAAAGAAAAAGTAGTACTGTTTTTATTAGTCAAAGATGAGGCCGATCTGCCAGAAACAGTTCTGTCTCGTTGTCAAGTAATATATTTTTCGCCACCAGCAAAAAGCAACTTGTACGAAACACGCAAAGAAGAGTTTGAAAGATTTAGTTCTTTGATCAGGAAACCCTTTTTTGAAAAAATAAAAATCGTTGAAGATTTATTTGGAGACAAAACAGACCATATCGTTGCCAGAGAGAATTTACAAGAAGTGTTAGATGTTTGGTTATTATCAGTCCGCGATTCAATTCAAACATGGCCAAAGGAGAATGTGTTGGGAGTTGAAAACAAAATTCAGGAAGCAAAAATAATGTTGAATCAAAACATTCATCCCAGGCTTCTCGTTGAGAATATACTTTTAGCCATGCCATAATTTTATCACTTATCACTTATCACTTATCACTTATCATTTATTGTAAATTTTATGCGCAAATCAATCTCATCTATCTTTCTTCTTTGTCTAGTCGTAATACTATCTGGCCAAAGCTGTGTTTCGTTTACAGGCAGTGGTAGTAATACTAATGCCGGGCCTGTTGGTATGTTTATGAGTTCAGACAAGGGAGAAACATGGAAGCAGATGGCAGCTTTGCCAACCAACGAAGGAGTTAAAAGTATCGCGACAGTTGGCGTTTATCGTATTGTGGACGATCCACAGGATCAAAATGCAATGTATCTTGCTTCTCGTGATAATGGAATTTTATATACATATGACAATGCTGAAACTTGGCAGAAAGTTAAGGGCCCGCTTTCATCCGGGTTTGTGTATAGCTTGGCTGTCCACCCAAAAAACAAGTGTATAATTTTTGCGACAAATGGTAAGCAGGTGTTTCGTTCAGATGATTGTACGCGAACATGGGCTGAAATGTATAGAGAGGCGCGCGGCGGTGTGGTTGTGACGTCTCTTGCTTTTAACCAATTTGCTCCGTATCAAATTTATTTAGCAGAACAAAACGGTGATTTGTTGGAAAGTTATGATAGTGGCAACAGCTGGACAGTCAACAGGCGCTTTGGCGAAAATATTGGAATTACAACAAGTCCGCTTAAGGAGGGCCTTATTTACGCGATCACAAAAGAAAATGGTTTTTATCGCTCGGATGATGGCGGAAAGACATGGAATTCTTATGTTGACAAATTAAAGGATTTTTCTCAGGCAAAAAAATACAGAAAACACTTGCTACATCCAACAAAACCAGATACAATATTTTGGATTTCAACGTATGGTATCTTGCGTTCAGATGATCGTGGAGAAACATGGAAAGCAATGGATTTAATTACTCCTCCAGGAAGCGCTGATATTTACGCGTTCGCAATAAATCCAAAGAATGAGAACGAAATCTTCTATACTGCAACAATCAGCGATCGATCCACGTTTTACAAGAGTTTGGATGGTGGAAAGAATTGGATCACTAAAAAACTTCCGTCAGGACAGATACCGATTGTGTTAAGATTTAACCCAAAGGACGAATCAAAATTATTTTTAGGATTTACTTACATACCAAAGAAAAAATAACATAAACATATGAATTACGTGCAACAAAACAAAGAAATGTTTTCTAAGGCGATTGATTTTTTTAAGCATGATATATCTTCCTTGCGTACTGGCAGGGCGAATACAGCGATTGTTGAAGATGTGTCTGTTGAGGCGTATGGAGTGAAACAACAACTTAAAGCTGTGGCATCAATCATGGTGCAGGACGCAAAGACGCTGGTTGTTGAGCCGTGGGATAAAAGTATTATGGGAGCTGTTGAATCAGCTCTTCGCGCAGCGCCTATCGGCATAAATCCTGTGAATGATGGCAGAGTAATCCGCTTGCCGTTACCGGATTTAACGCAAGAAAGGCGTCAGGATCTTATTAAGGTTTTGGGACAAAAGATGGAGACAGCTCGCGTGTCAATCCGCAAAGTTCGCGAAGAGGTTAAGGAATTCATTGAATTGGCAGAGGATGGTGGAGAAATGGGCGAAGATGATAAATTTAAGCAATTAGAAGAGTTAGAGAAGGTGGTAAAAGAATTTAATGATAAGATTAAACAGATTGGTGAAGAAAAAGAAAATGAAATTAACACAATATAATTATGTCTGATACACTTGAGAAGATTATATCACTTTCAAAACGCAGAGGCTTCATTTTTCCGGGCAGCGAAATTTATGGCGGGTTGGCAAATTCTTGGGATTATGGTCCGTTGGGTCATTTGTTAAAACAAAACATTAAGTCGCTTTGGTGGAAATTTTTTGTTCAAGAGCGTGATGATATGGTGCCGATTGATTCCGCTATTATTATGAATCCTAAAGTTTGGGAGGCCTCAGGTCATTTACAAAATTTTTCAGACCAGCTGGTGGAGTGTAAAAAATGTCATCATCGTTTTCGCATTGATCATTTGTTGGAAGCAAAAGGAATTGAACCGAAATATGATAAAGAGAGAGTTGTCGTTCCTGAAGAAGTGGTTTGTCCTGATTGTGGCGGAAAGCTTACAGAGCCAAAAGCGTTTAATTTGATGTTTAAAACATTTTTGGGCACCACTGATGATACATCGACAGTGGCGTATTTGCGTCCGGAAACAGCAGGCGGCATGTTTGTAAATTTTAAAAATGTTTTAAATACAACACGAAGAAAACTACCGTTTGGCATCGCGCAAATTGGCAAGTGTTTCAGAAATGAGATCACGCCGGGTAATTTTATTTTTCGCACCAGGGAGTTTGAGATTGGGGAGTTGGAATACTTCATTAATCCAAAAGATTGGGAAAAGATTTTTGAAATGTGGTTACGAGAGATAAAACACTGGTGGAAAGACGCGATGAAAGTAAACATGGATAATTTGGTTTGGCATGAGATTGGAGAGGGAGATCGGGCGCATTATTCCAAACGCACACTGGATATTGAATATAAATATCCATTTGGAGTCAAAGAATTGCATGGCATTGCTTATCGCACTGATTTTGACTTAAGCAGGCATGAAAAAGTTAGTGGCGAGGATTTGCATTACACTGATCCAGAGTCAGGTGAGAAATTTATTCCGCATGTTATTGAGCCGACATTTGGTATTGATCGTATGCTGTTGGTTTGCCTTTTAGAAGCTTATCATGAGGAGGATGCTCCAACAGCCGAGGATGGAAAAACAGAAAAACGTATTGTAATGAAATTTCCTAAATACTTGTCGCCGATTCAGGTTGCTGTTTTGCCTTTGTCTAAAAAAGATGAATTGTCAGGTGTTGCGAAGGATGTTGCCGCGGAATTACGAAAAAAATATGTCGTGGATTATGACGAAACACAGTCAATCGGCAAACGCTATCGTCGGCAGGATGAAATTGGCACCCCATATTGCGTAACCGTTGATTTTGATTCGTTAGAAGATAAAAAAGTAACAGTTAGAGATAGGGATACGATGAAACAAGAAAGAGTGGAGATAGATGAATTGAACGATTACCTTGAGAATAAATTTAGTAACTAGTAATGTGTCATTTCAACGATTTGAATTAACAAATAAGACAAAGGTTTTTTTAGTGCCTCTGAAAGATACGCAGTCGGTTACTGTTTTGGTTGTGTATCCGGTTGGTTCACGTTATGAATCAAAAGAGTTAATGGGAGCATCGCATTTTATAGAGCATCTGATGTTTAAAGGTACGAAAAAGCGACCAAATACGCTTGCTTTAACTCGCGAAATTGATCGTTTGGGCGCGGAATATAATGCTTTTACGGGTAAAGAAGCAACTGGTTATTATATAAAAACAGACGCGCGGTATATAGAAACCGCATTGGATATTTTGTCCGACATGTTGCAGAATTCTCTGTTTGATGCAAAAGAAATGGATCGCGAAAAAGGCGTGATTGTTGAAGAATTGAGAATGTACAAGGATAATCCAGTGATGAGTATTGGAAGTGTATTCGAAAGTTTGTTGTTTCAAAATTGTCCGTTGCATAATGACATTGGCGGAACAGAACAGAGTGTTAAAGAATTGAATCGCGCGGAAGTGCTTGAATATCATTCCAAATATTATTCACCAAATAATGCAACCGTGATTGTGGCGGGGAATATTGGGATAGATATTGAAATAATATTAAATAAATATTTCGTACAGAAATTTGGCGGGAATTATACGGAAATTATACAGAAATTTACCCCAGCGAAGTTTGGGTCTAGAGAAAAAGAAAAAAGATTGAAAATTGAAAATAAAAAAACAGATCAGGTGCAATTAATGCTTGGGTTTCCAGGTTTAAATTACACTGATGGAAAAAATTCGATTTTAGCGGTTTTGAATACTGTTTTAGGTGGATCAATGAGTTCGAGGTTATTTATCCAAATCCGCGAACGCAGGGGGTTGGCATATATGATTCATAGTGGTTCGGATAATTACCGCGATTCTGGATATGAATTTGTGCGCGCTGGGTTAGAAGCAAAAAATTTAGATAAAGCGATTGAGGTTGTAAAAGATGAAATTGAAAAAATAAAAAGTAAAGGTGTGACTTTGCGCGAGCTCAAGGATGCTAAAACTCATATCCGTGGTGGGATGACACTGTCCTTGGAAGATTCGGCCACACAAGCGCATTGGTATGCGAATCAGTCGTTGTTTATGGATCAAATTAAAACACCAGAAGAAAGATTAGGAGAAGTTGATAAAGTGACGAATGAAGACATAATCAAATTGGCCAAAAAAGTTTTTGATTTTAATGAGATGAGGCTGGCGATTATTGGGGAACTTAATCAAATAGATATTGGATATTAAGATATTTTTATGAAATACATCTTTGGAAATTGGAAAATGTATTTGGATTTAGAAGCATCAAACAAATTTGCTACTGATTTGGCAGGCGTGGATTTTGACGTGGAAAAAATTAGTGTATCAATTTTTCCAAGTGCGCTTGCCTTAAGCAGTGTTGCGAAATCGGTTTGTGAGTCTCAAATTTCTGTCGGAGCGCAAGATGTTTATTGGATTCCTGATGGCGCATATACTGGCGCGGTTTCTGCTCTAATGTTTAGAACTGCTGGGTGTAAATACGCGTTAGTTGGTCATTCAGAGCGCAGACATATATTTGGTGAAACAGACGGAGATGTGAGAAAGAAAATAGAGGCGTGTTTGGACTCCGGATTGATTCCGGTTGTGTGTATTGGTGAAACAAAGGAGGAAAAAGACAGTGGCCAGCGGGAGTATCGCTTAAAAAAGCAAATCATGAAAGCCTTTGATGGGTTAAAATTGAATGGTGGAGACATTATTGTAGCTTATGAGCCGGTTTGGGCAATTGGTACTGGGGATGCATGTAATCCGGCAGATGCGGATGACGTTCACGGTTGGATAAAGCAAGAAGTGAGAAAATATGTTGAAAAGGAAATTCCCGTGCTATATGGCGGGAGCGTTAATGAGAATAATTTTGGCTCTTATTTGCAATATGACACGATTGATGGTATTCTTGTCGGAAGCGCGTCAACAAAAGTAGAACCATTTTCAACAATGATAAAATATGTATAATATTCTTCCTTTTGTTTTAATAATTATTTCAGTGGCAGTAATTATCATTGTTATTATTCGGCGTTTTCCACAACTTGCCGTTCTGGATGTCAATTCTATTCCAGAAATTAAAATAGAACAAAAGAAAAATGAAATTTTAAAGCGCCGCCAGGCGAAAGAAGTTGAGGCCGCGGATAAACGAAGGCGCGAAATTATAAAACCATTTATACAAAGATTAAAGGAAATCCAGTTGTCATTCAGAAAATATGTTGGTACGGTTCATCAACGAATGTTGCAACGTTCTTTGGCAAAAAAAGAAAAAAAAGAAAATGCTGTTGTTGACACAAATGTCGTGCGCGCTTTGATAAATGCCGGCGAAACAGCCCTAACACAGAAGAATTTTGACGAAGCAGAAGCGAAGCTTATCGAGGCGATTAAGTTGGATTCAAGAAACTCAGATGCTTACAAGAATCTTTCACAGGTTTATCTCGAAAAAGGGGAGTTAGCAGAGGCTGAAGAAGCGCTCCAATTTTTAATTAAAATTGACCCTGACGATGATACTGTGTTAATTAAGCTGGCAGAGGTTATGAGGGCAAAAGGCGACAAGGAAAAAGCAGTGGAGTATTTCGAGCGAAGCATTGTTTTAGATGATAGTAAGGCACCCACATTTGTCACGTTGGCCACGCTTTTATCTGAAATGGGGCGTAATGAATTGGCCCTCGAATCAGTTAGTCAGGCAGTGGAGTTAGAACCTCAAAATCCGAAATATCTTGACATGTTAATAGAATATAGTGTAAAATGTGGTAACAAAGATTTGGCTACAGAAGCGTATCAACAGCTTAGAATGGTTAATCCTGACAACCAGAAACTGGCGATTTTGAAGGACAAGATAAATCAAATGCCGTCTTAGCTCAGCTGGTAGAGCAACAGTTTTGTAAACTGTGGGTCCGGGGTTCGATTCCCCGAGACGGCTCAAGTACGTTAAAAATTAATTTCGGGTGGGTACCAAAGCGGTCAACTGGGACAGACTGTAAATCTGTTGCCTTCGGGCTTCGAAGGTTCGAATCCTTCCCCACCCACATAGCCCATGCCGTTGTAGCTCAGTTGGTAGAGCACCTCCATGGTAAGGAGGTGGTCACCGGTTCAATTCCGGTCAACGGCTCTAGGATTTTGTTCTTAATATCTAAAAACTAATATCTAAAAATAAATTAATATGCCATCAAAAGAAAGGGAGAATCTAATTAAAATGCAATGCACGGAATGCAAGCACACGAATTATTTTTCTCGCAAGAACAAGAAGACGCTCAAAGAGCGCTTGGAGTTAAAAAAACACTGCAAGTTCTGTAAGAAACACGTATTGCATAAAGAGACAAAATAAGATATAATAATCCCGATTGAGTCGGGATTATTTAATGCGGGTGTAGTGAAATGGTATCACAGCAGTCTCCAAAACTGCTTTTCCAGGTTCAAATCCTGGCACCCGTGCCAGTTGGGTTCTGGGCCAAAGGCCCATCCGCCTTTGGCGGAGATTCCTACCGCGCCTGCAATTCTGCAAAATCGCCTTTTTGGCGATTTTCTGGTATAATTGGGATACTTAATCATTAACTATTGTTATGCCTCAAAAACCATGGCTTATCGGCCTTTTGCAGGCCTTGTGCGTTGCAGTTTATTGCACGATGGTGGCGTCGTGCATGTGGTTTGCGCCAAAAACAGTTGTTATTCGACCACAGTTTTTGGGCGGCGCGCTAATGCTTATGCTTTTGGTTTTTTCGGCGGCAATCACAGGCGCGCTTGTGTTTGGCTACCCTGTTTATCTGGCTCTTAAAAACGAAATCACAAAAGCTTTACAGGTTTTGGGTTTTACTTTATTATTTTGTTTTTTACTCGGCTTATCAATATTATCAATTTTAATTTTATTTCAATTGTATGCGTAGAATCACAATTATTCTTTGCGTGGTGCTGGTAATTTGCACCTGTTTTGCGTTGTTTGGAACTGTGTTGGCGCAAACGACACAGAGTAAAATTATTTTACCACCATCCGCTGTTGTGAAATTAAAGCCATTGGTTCAGAAAAATTTAATGTTTCTTACTGACTCAAAGACAAACAATGTCACATATCTTTCAAAAGCTGATGATAAAATATATTTACAAATCGCTAATTTTGACAGTTCTGTTGCGGCAGGGAAACAGTTTTTAAAGGAGTACGCGAAATATTTTGGTTCAACTGATTATTCAAAAGAATTGAAATTGCAAAAACAATCTCTTGATTGGTCTGGTACGACGAATCTGATTTATCAGCAGTATTATAAAAATATTCCTGTTTTTGGCGGACAAATTCTTGTGCATGTGGCCGGAGATTTTGGCATTAAATCAGCAAGTGGAAAATTTTTACCCAAGGTTGCTGTTAACACAAAATCAGTGTTAAATAAGACAAAAGCGATTGCGGCCGCGATTAAGGATGGCCAAAAACGCGGATTACAGGCGCCACACGCAGACAGTGCTGAACTTACAATTTATAACAAGCGTGTGTTATATCCAAAGGCGGCGAATAATTTTTCTTTGGTCTGGCAAGTTGAGCTGGCTGATGCGACTGGCTGGCGAGAGGCGCTGTTTGTAGATGCAAGAAATGGTAAGATCGTTGAAAAGTTTGACCGCGTCAAGACAGTTGATTTTCAAATGAATAATCTTGGTAATTTCACTAACACCAATGATTTGCTGTATGCACTTTATGGCGGAAACACGCTTCAAAGGCGTGTTTATGATTGTCGCCCAGATGGTTGTACTGCATCAAGCACCGCCGCTGGACTGGTCATTACTGATCCGGCAAATATGCGTTCAGAAGGTGATGTTGTTTATGGTGCAGCAGATGTCGATTCTTTGTATGATGATTTTGAGAGGGCGCATAGTTATTACAAAGATGTTCATGGTTTAAACGGAGGAAATAGTCTTGGCGGAATTGGAGTAGCTGGTAGTGAAAGATATCCGGCCACATCCACAATCGGATACACGTATTTTATTGCCACAAGCACTTGGGGTAGTTGTCCAAATGCTTGGGGTGGAAAAAGGGCTCTTAAGTTTTGCGATGGAATTGTGAATACTGCCATAGTTGGCCATGAATACACACACGCGGTGTCTGATTTTATTGGTCCGCCGACAACTAGTTTAGTTTACAGAAATGAGTCAGGCGCGATTGAAGAAGCTGTTGCAGATATCATGAGCCAGGGTGTTGAGCGTTATGCCCTCGGCGCAAGCAGTTGGAAAATAGGCCCGGCTGGGGATCTTTGGCGAAATTTTGCAGATCCTCTTGACCCGGATACTGGAATAAAATATCCGAAGACACACTATGATACTAATTATTGGTGCGCTGCCGGAGATAAGGGGGGCGTGCATTATAATAGTATGGTTTTAGCGCACATGGCTTATTTGCTTACAACTGGCGGTAACACGAATGGTTGTGATATCGAAGCCGTAGATCAAGAAAAAATTGAAAAAATGTTTTTTGAGGCTTTGGACAATCATTTAACTGTTACAGCTGATTTTCAAGAATTGTACGGCGCACTTACAGATTCCTGCAAAGAGTTGTATGGATTGGGAAGCAAGGAGTGTGTCAATTTAATTAAAGCTATGCAGGCCGCAGAATTAGACCAACCAGGTAGTTGTTCTCTTAAGAAATCATATCAACCGCTTTGCGCCAAAACACTCGGAAACGTCAATGAGTATATTTGGCGTTCGGATAATTTGAAAGACTTTCGTTTTAAAAGATTGATTGAGACAAATCCAGTAGTTGACCCTAATCCATTTGGTGATATGGTTGGTAGTCCAGATGTCGGCGCTAGTAGTGGGTCTGTTGGTGAAACAAATAATGAACCAATTAATTCTGTCACAACGGATAACATCAATACAAATCAAATGACTCAGACAACCACGGCCACAACTTCAACGCCGATTGTAGAAGAAGTTCGTGAGCCAAGTTTCACTGTTGATGTCATTCAGAATAATAAATATGTAACAGTGAATGGCAAGTTAAATTATTATGGCAAGGGTGCAAAATGCTTTGGCCCTCGATATTATGATCCTATTGTGGTGCGTTGGGTGCAGCACTTGGATACACCAACATTAAAGAGCGATAATACATTCACTGCAAGCCATGAATATGATGTGAAGAATAAAACTTATGAATTATCTGTTTCTGTGTATAATAGTTGTTTTGGAATGACATCATTCCATAAAACATTAAATTTTTGATCTTAATTTAAATTATTATTATGTACAAAAAAATAGTGGTAGCAATAGCAATGTTGTTGGTCGTTGGTTTTGGATGCAGTGACATGCCAAAAGACCAGCAAGTTGATTATAACGAAGATATTAAGCCTTTGATTGAAGAAAAAAGTACGGGAAAAGTGAGGGGGAGTTGTAATATGATCGGAAAAGGAAGTAAATGCCTTGATTATATTGGTTCAATTTGGACAGAGCAACAAATGAAACTAAACTGTCAAGGTGGCGGGACATTTAGCTTGGATGCTTGTCCGTACGCAGAATTGGGCGGGTGCCATAATGCAAAAGATACAATCACAGAAACAATTATTTGGACGTATAATTATGGCGGTGAACCATCAACGCCAGAATCATTGCCATATGAACGTGGAGCTTGTGATTTGTTGGAAATAAGCGATTGGACATATCCAGCGGATATGTTAGAGGCCAAGAAATAGTTACCTTGGTGGAGGATATTCAAATTTGACAAAATAGCTGTAATTCAATTATAATTGGATTTCAAGCAATGATTTATGAGTGAGGTTAGAGAGCACAATCCAACTGAAATAGTGAAAAAAGGAATGGAAATAGACATGAACGAGCTGAATATTTTTCTGGGTGAGATGAATTTTGGCGATGCTGAATTGCAAGAAAAGATGAGGAAAGCCATAGAGAATGAGAGAAATTTTTTAGGCAAGGGCGGTTCAGCTCATGTTTTTGATTTGGGTGATCAGTGTATTAAAATAATGCCAAATCGGCACGAAGATCCGCGTGCGTCAATGTTTGACTTGGGTAATTCGGTTGAAGTTGAATTTAAGACTCAAGATCAGTTAAGGCATTTGAATGTTGACGGTGTTTACGCGCCGAGAACAATAGCGTTTTTTTCTGGAAAGAAAATAACAGCTATTGTGATGGAACGGCTTAATGCGGCCAACGCGCAAGTGGTGGCGAATAAAAAGGAGAATTTGCCTGATGGTTTTCTTGGTAAGAAAGAACTGAAAAAAGAAAATTTGGAGGAAATTTTGGATGAATTTTTTAACACACTCGAAGCTTATGTTGGTGAAATGCACGACTTGGGAATTGTACATGGCGATTTGAAACTTAGAAATATTATGATTGATAGGGAGACTGGCAAGCCACGCGTGATAGATTTTGGACGCTCAAAAAAAATATCAAGACCACCAACACGAAGAACAGAGTACGAGCAACGGCTTATTGAAAATGACTTTTCAGATATTGATGAAGCGTACGAAAAAATGAAAAATGGATTGCTAAAATCACCATAATTAAATAATCACTGACATATATTTTATGACAAGTACTGAACAAAGAGGTGGAGATATTCGCGCGCAATATGCGCCAGAAGTTGTTGAGTTGATAAAAAATGAAGCAATAAAAATGAGTCAAGAGCATGATGTTATTGAAGTGAAGGTTGGACACACAGATAAGGGTGGATCGATTTGGGTTTCACGCGACCAACAAAAAATTATTGATCCAGAGAAAGTAACAGTTGATGGAGTTGATTATTATTTTGGTTTGTTTACAAAGGGCGTGTAATCTTGTCTTCTATACACTAACAAACAACATTGGCAAACCAAGCCGGCGGCGTTTTGTTTCACCAAATAACAATTCGCGCTGGCGCTGTGGCGTGTCTCCGCGATCTCCAAGATGGGCACTAAACTTATGCGCCAAAAAACTGGTTCCCAAAAACAAAGTGTGTTTTCCGTACTTCGCAGATACTTTATCCGCGCTTTTGTAAATTTGCTCCATTTTTTCTTCTTTAACCTCGTTACCAAATAAGTCCATTTGCGCGCCTTTTGCTCCCAGATCCAAAAGCGCGATTCCTGTTGCTCTGTAAAGCGTATTTGAGTGATAAATTTTATCAAAATTTTTTCTTGCTTGCTTAATAATTTCTCCTGGCACATGCGTTGGATGTTCTAACTCTAATTCTGCAAAAGCATGTTCAAAATTTTGCGTGCGCAAAACAATAAAAGCGCGTTTGGCAAATAAGTTGTATCGCCTGGCTTTGATGCAGGCGTTTTCAATGTTTTTTGATAGTTGGGCGAATATAAAATCTTTATTAAGAGATGGGGGAGTGAAGGTTTTGAATTTTTGGATTGATTGATACGATTCATGCGGACCGAAAAATGGGATTATTGAAATTCCGTTCAATTCCTGCCAAGTGTCATAAAAAGGCCTGGCGCGCGCGTTTTTTACCCACCATTCGTTGGCTCGCGCAAACTCTCCTGAGTTATATATATTATGCTTTTGTAAGAAAGAAGTCAGCGCAGGGCCGATGCCCCAGATTTTTTCAACCGGCCAATTATCCAAAAAATTGAATCTGTTTTCTGTTTCAATTATTGTCAGTCCGCATGGTTTTTTCCATTTAGACGCGACTTTGGCAAGAGTTTTTGTTTCTGCCATACCACAGGAAAAAGTAAAGCCAAGCTCAGATTTCAGTGCTTGTTGAATTTCATCAGCAACCTCATGATATGTTTTTTTAAGCGGTTTTTCCCAGCCAGTTAAATCAACGAAACATTCATCGATGCCGTATTCTTCCACATCGGAGCTGTATCGCCGGACAATCGCGTATAATCTTTCGGATAACAAGCTGTATGTTTCATAATCAGAAGGCAGAAAAATTGCGTCAGGGCAGATTTTTTTAATTTCAAACAAAGGCATTGCCCGCGTTACTCCGCGGTTTTTTGCTTCATAGCTCATTGATGCGGCTATTCCGCGCTCTTTTCCGCAAATTACCGGCTTGCCGGCCAGTTTCGGATTTCTCGCTTGTTCGCATGACGCAAAAAACGCGTCGCCGTCAATGTGTAAAATAGCCCGCTTCATATTTTATACTTTCTTATGCTTGCAACCACCACTGCCTCTATTTTTAATTCGCTTTTTGGCAAAATCGGCTGAAATTTTTTATTTGCAGGGGCAAGATAAATTTGATTTTTGTTTTTCTTGAAATACTTCAACGTCCACGCATGATCAACTTCCGCTACTACAATATCACCATCTTTTGGGTCGCGCCCTCGCTCAACAAGTAATAAGTCGTCAGGCATAATACCAGCCTCTATCATAGACGCGCCTTGCACGCGCAAAATATATGTTGCTTCCCGTCGATTAATCAAATACTCATCCAAGGTCATCGTGTCAACCAGTTCCTCTTCGGCAGGGGATGGCCAGCCAGCTTCCACTGTTCCAAGTAAGGGCAAAGCCATTAATTTTTTGCCAGGTCTTAATTTTCCAGCATCATCGCGCGATAAATATCCTGCCACGCAAAGTTTGTCAACCATCTTATGTACAGAATTTTTTGATTTAAGTCCTGTAATGGTTAAAATTTCACTATAACTCGGCAAGCGTTTTTTCTTTTGATAGAAATTTATAATTGAATTCAAATATTTCATATATCTGTATTATAGTAAACGAACGTTCACCTGTCAAATATGTCTTTATTTTATTTTTTTGTGTATAATAAAGTCGTATGAGAGTATGGGACATCCATCCAAAACATTTGTGCAGAAAGCATTTGCTGGCAGAGCATAGAGAGCTTCACGGGCTTTGGAATATCTTAACAAAGCACAACACCACCCTCCGCTTGATGAAAAGCTTGCTGTTGGTTCAAATGATCAAGAAGTTTTCATCAATACAATTGCAGAACAAAAATTAATTCTTAAAAACAAGCCATGTGAATGCTTGTTGCATGTTAAATAAATATGATTTACATAATTTTAATTTTTGCAGGGCTGGGTATTTTGGATGCGGGATATATATATTATAAAAACAGCAAACCCGCGCCAATCGCTTGCCCGCTACACAGTGATTGTACAGCAGTATTAAAGTCAAAGTACAGCAAGTTTTTGGGTGTGAAAAATGAGATTTGGGGTTTATTGTTTTATTTATTTATACTGCTTTTCTTCATCTCGTTATATTTTAATACATATTTTTTAAGCTTTTTGCAGTATATTGTTTTTATTTCTGGATTCGGCGTTTTGTATTCATTGTACCTCACATATTTGCAGGCGTTTAAAATAAAAGATTTTTGTTTTTATTGCGCGCTTTCTGCAATCAACACTTTAATTATTTTTCTTCTTCTGTTGAATTTGTAAATCATATAGTTCTTTCCGTGCAGGTGAGTTTTGGTGTGGCTTAACTATCCGGAAATTCCGGATAACTGCCATTGGTGGTGTGGTTCGATTTGTTTATGAAAGACGTGTCAAATATATTATGTAGGATCAAGTTTTTTTAGATTTATAATATGACAATCTGGGATAAAATTTATAAAAATTATTTAAAAGGCGGGGAAGCTTATGCTACACTTGGCAGTGAGTTGTGCGGGGTATTTATTGATGTGGTCAAAAATTCAGAGTTTAAAACTAAGCATGCTTTAGAGATTGGCTGTGGTGATGGAAGATACTTGGCATTTCTCAATGGATTAGGTTTTAAAGTTAGTGGCATTGACTCCAGCTCAACAGCTGTAAAAATGTCAAGAGAAAAACTCGGAAATGACTCTGAGATTGTTAAGGCCGACATGTTTGAGTATAAAATTCCAAAAAATGTTTATGATTTGATCTTTTCCATTAGAACAATACATCATGGAACGAAAGATAAAATCAAGAAAGTGATTGATGACATGAAACACGCATTGTTGCCTGGTGGTGTCTTTTTTATCACTGTGCCGGATGTAAATTGTGCAAAAGATTGGAAAGGTTATGCCCATAATACAGATTTGGGAAATGGAACTTTTGTGCCTGGTATTGGCCCGGAAAAAGGACTGCCACACAGCTTTTTTACAAAATCTGAAGTAGAGGAACTGTCTATGGGTTTTTCTAAGGTTAAAATTGATTTTGATGACACAGAATCATTTATGCATGATCACTGGTTAATTTGCGGGGTAAAATAAAAAACAAAGACCGCTCAAAATAGCGGTTTTTTGTTCCCCCTCCCCTTTATAAAACTCCCGGAGCTTTGGCCACAGCTCCGGGAGTTTGATTTGCGTGCAACTCTGTTCAATGAAGGGTCTAATGAAACCGTTATAAAATGTAACGCTTTGAAAATAATAGCGCCAGACTATTTTGTTGTAAAAACCACCCAAAGGGGTGGTTTTTACAATGTATTTTTCCTGAATACTAAAGTTATTCTATTATCTTGGTACAGGCAGTCCTAGTTTTTGTAGAGGTAAGTAATTAAAATAAAATTGGCAGCCGACTGATATTATATAATCAAGTGTATCTTTGTACTCTGGTTTTTTGAACCAGTCATTTAGAATATAAATATATTCAACTTCTATATTTAGCGGCGCCATGAGTTTACAGTATTGTTTTCTTTTAAAATCACAAGTTTGTAGGTTTTCGTCAACAGAACCAGCCACTTTTTGAAATTTCATTTCAATTATAAATAGTGTGTTATTTATTATTACATATAATGCTTCATCTGGTAACAGCCGCTTTGAAATTAATTGACGCCAGTTGATTTTCTTTTCGGAAAGGAATTTATATAAACCTTGTTTGCGGTAACTTTGTGCAACCTCTTTTCCGTCAAAATATATTATGCCATTTTTTAGTGTATATCCTTTTGTCTTTTTTAGTAGTGTTAAAATATCGCGGGCTTTTTCAAAATTCAGCCCAGTTATTGTGTTTCCACCACCTATTCCCTGTGTTTTCATATGGTTATTTTTTATTAGTTAAATTACGTTTCAGCTCTTCGAAACGTTTAATAGAAAGATCTAAAAATTTTTGTTCGGTATCTATACCTATAAATTTTCTGCCGTGGAAATATGATGCGATTCCTGTTGTTGAACTACCAGTAAAGGGGTCAACAATTATTTGGCCTTTGTTTGTGCTGGCTAAGATGATTCTTTGAAGTAAATCAATAGGCTTTTGTGTTGGATGTTTGCCAAATTTTTTCTCCGGTGGCTTTGGTGTACCTATTGACCAAACGGAACGCATCTGAAGACCGGATTTTTTTAGTTGATCCTCTGGCCAATTACCACACTTCATCAAATTATAGTTAAATATATGCTTTGCTTTTTTGTCTTTTCTCGCCCAAATTAGAGTTTCATGGCTGGCTGTGAAAAAACGACAACTTAAGTTTGGTGCTGCGTTTGGTTTAAACCAAGCAATGTCGTTAAGTATGTGATAACCTAGCGACTGTAGAGCATAACCACATTGATAAATCGAGTGGTATGTCCCACTAACCCAAAGTGTTCCATTGGGTTTCAAAACTCGCTTACAGGCTTCTAACCACCTGTAATGAAAGTCGTAATCATCTTTAAAACCTTTACTTTTATCCCAATCTCCTTTGTTTACGCTTACCATTCGGCCGGCGTGTACAGTAAAACCACCATTGGATAGATTATATGGTGGGTCTGCAAAAATCATGTCAACTGAATTTTCTGCCAGTTGTGTCAGTAAAGATAAGCAGTCAGAATTATATAGCACAAATCCTTCTTTTTCATAATATGGTTTCAGAATGTTAGTTTTTTGTTTTGCTGGTTGAATAATTTCCGCTGTTCTAGCCTCTTGTTTTTCTTTTGTTTTAACCACATCAATTACTACACCTTGTATATTAACCCTGGCGCTTTCAAAGAACAGGGGTAATAAATTCTGGTTGGCTGGCTGCAACCTAATTCGATTTTTTTCGTTATAGAATTTTTTTAACGTTGCTTCATTTTGATCAATTAAAGCAACCACCTTTTGTCCGTTTTCTGCTGTTGTTTGTTGTTTTACAACAACAAAGTCACCATCATGTATATTTTCCTCAACCATACTGTCACCAGTGACTTTCAGAGCAAAAAAATTTCCAGAATGCGGTAATCTGTCTTTTGAAATTGCTAGTGTTTCTTTTTCTTGCAACGCCTCAATCGGTCGTCCGGCAGCTATTGTACCAAGTAGTGGAATTGATATCATTTCCGTTTTTTTATCTAGTTCAATCCCGCGGACCGAGTTGTTTTTTTTAATAAATCCTTTTTTTGATAGCTCTTCTATATGTTCGTGTATTGTTCCGATGGCACGTTTGAAGTGCTGGGCCATTTCTTCAATGGTGGGGGATATGTCATGTTTTTTTATGTAGGAAGTAATAAAATTGAGTACAGCTTTTTGTTTTTTGGTTAATGTTGCCATATTGTGGGTGGTTTGTTAATAAAATAGTATTGACTCATTTTTTGCTGATGGTATAATTATACCATACCCGAAAGTTTCCCGAAAGTATGTAGTTATCCACAGTTAGTAACAATCAATAATCTCCAAAATTAAAGGTCG
>Ga0172371_10000585_pt1 | contig 56986 bp, 62 predicted proteins | sample Lak12m_FD_114543 | JGI IMG/M metagenome (GOLD analysis project Ga0172371, IMG submission 114543) | Freshwater microbial communities from Kabuno Bay, South-Kivu, Congo - kab_022012_12m | ecosystem: Environmental > Aquatic > Freshwater > Lake | place: Democratic Republic of the Congo: South-Kivu... | reverse complement strand
GCAGGGCAAAGACCCTGACGCCGTCCCGTCCATCGGTATCGACGGCAGCACACAGGGCGTTGGCCACGGACTCGGCGGTGGCGTCGACGGCGGCCTCAAGAAGCGGGCCGACGGCGTCGTTGGCGACGGTCTCGACGACGAGTGGCCGCGCCGTTGCGCGCGGCACGCGGAGCGCCGTGGAGAAGGCGAGCATGATCTCGCCGCTGCCGTCGGCGGCGTACGAACCGAGCGACGCCAGGCCGAGCGAGCACCGGGCGGCGAGGCGCGAGCACTGGCGGGCAGTCAGGGGAGCGTCCGTGGCCAGGACGACGATGCACGACCCTTCGGTGTGGTCTGCAGGGCTTCCCTGAGGCGTCACCGGCATGAGGTCCGGCACGAGACGACCGACCGGAAGGCCGGCGATCGTCAACCGGCGGCGGTCGCCGAAGTTGCAGAGGACCAGCACGCCGACTGTGCAGCGATCCCCGTAGACCTCCACGACACGCGATGACGTGCCGATGCCACCCTTGAAGTCGAAGCAGACCATGCCGGTGCCGGCGCCGACGCCCCCTTCGGCGACCGCGGCTGCCGGCGAGGCGGCCGCAGCGGCGTCGAGCGCCGCGGCCACGTGCTCGGACCTGACGTGCATGCCGCGCATGTCGTTGAGCAGGCTGTCGTCGCACTCGCCGACGATCGGCATGCAGGAGTCCTCGATACCGAGACGCTCGTCGCGGGCCATCATCCAGCGGACCGTGGCGTCGTAGACGAGGCCGATGCTCTGGGAGTTGGTCAGCATGATCGGCGTCTCGAGCAGGCCCCACTCCCGCACCGCCGTACCGCCGATCATCTCGCCGACGCCGTTGGCGACATGCATCCCGGCGACAAGACGCTCGTGGAACAGATCGTCGCCGTGCGGCATGACGGCCGTGACCCCGGTACGGGCCGGTCCCTCGCCGCGCGGCGACTCGGCACCGCCCCACAGCACCGTGCAGTGGCCGACACGGACGCCCGGCACATCGGTGATGGCGTTCAGCGGACCGGGGGCCAGCGTTCCGATGGCGATCCCCAGGTCGCGCAGCCGCGGGCGTGAGCGTGAACGAGACGGGTCGGCGGTCGCAGGGCTCATCGGCTCTCCGGTCCTTCCGTGAGACGCTGGCGGTCGGCGCGACGTCTGCAATCTCGCGGCAGGGCACAGACGCCGGCGGGCGGGCCTGCACCCGCAGGCCCGCCCGCTCAGCTTACTACGATGTCTCTCAGCACGACCGCCGAAAGCGGCCGGCTCAGACTCGTCGTCGACGGCTCACGTTCGTTCCCGACCGCCGCGGTCGGGAACGCTCACGTGCCGTGGATCCTCATCAGGCCTCGAAGAGCCCCTCGCGATGGCACTTGAGGTAGCCGCCGCAGTACGCGTCTTCGCCGCGCAGCGCCTCGATGGCCTTGACGGTCGCCATCATCTGCTTGTTGCGCACGTCGACGATGATGCCGTCGATGCCGATGCCGGCACACATGGAGACGAAGGTCCGGTTGAGCAGACCACGGTTGGGAAGCCCGAAGCTGACGTTGCTGAGGCCGCCGGTGGTGCTCACGGGCAGCTTCTCCTTGATCATCTTGAGGGCGCCCATGGTGATGTTGGCGGCCTCGCCGTCGGCGGACACGGCCAGGACCAGCGGGTCGACCCAGAGGTCCCTGGTCGGCAGGCCGGCCTTGTCGACCAGCTCGCAGATCTGGCTGGCGACCTCGAAGCGGCCCTCGGCCGTCTCCGGGATGCCGTCGTCGTTCATGCAGAGACCGACGACCGGGCACTTGTGCTTCTCGACCTGCGGGATGACGGCGTCGATGCGCGCCTGCTCCATGCTGATGGAGTTGATGAACGGCACCTTGCCGCCGTCCTTGATGCACGCCTCGACACCGACGGTGAGAGCCTCGGGACTGGCCGAGTCCACCATGAGCTGCGTGTCCGTGACACTGCGGACGGTCTCGATGAGCCAGACGATATCGGCGTTCTCGTCGCCGCCGGCGACGCCGCCGTTGATGTCGAGGATGCTGGCGCCGGCCGCGACCTGCTCCAGAGCGAGAGCCTTGATGAACTCCGCGTCGCGGTTCTGAATGGACTCTCCGACCGCCTTGCGCGTTCCGTTGATCGACTCACCCATCAACAACATGTGCGACCACCTCCACTGGGGCATGACAGGACCATGGGCTCAGGTCCAGGAATGATATCCAATGGCGGCGGCGCCGAAAAGACGGGGCATCCCCCAGCGGCGAGGAGCCCGCCCGCATGCCATCCACCGCGGAGCTGCTCAGACCGACTCCGGCGGGAAGACCCACTCCGGCGGCCGCCGACGGCGGTCGGCGCGGCGGCGATCGTCTTCGCGAGCCTCCTCGGAACGTCGGCGATCATCGTCGCGCGGCCGCTCGGAGCGCCGGCGATCACCGTAGCGGCGGTCCTTGATGACACGGACGTCGCTCGCGTTCGCATACAGCCGCGTAAAACGATCGTAGAGGCGATCGCGCAGCGGGCCGGTGACGATCAACAGATGGGGCCGTTCGGCATCCATGCTCTGATGGTACCCCGCCCCGGCATGTCTCACAACGCGCCGCCGCGCCGTCCGGCGTACAGCACTGTCGCCAAGTCTGGCAACACCTGCCTTCGCGTTGCGAGGCGAGCGCCATCGGAAAAGCGGCGGGGACGGCCGCATGGCCGTCCCCGCCGCTCAGCAGGATCACGAATCGGCGGAGCCGACGTCGGATCACATCATGCCGGGAGGCATGCCTCCGCCGGGCATGCCGCCACCGGCGCCCGCGGGCTCCGGCTTGTCGGCGACGATGCACTCGGTGGTGAGGATGTTCTTGGCGATCGAGGCCGCGTTCTGCAGCGCCGAACGGGTCACCATGGCCGGGTCGATGATGCCGGCCTTGACCATGTCCTCGTAGACGTTGGTCTCGGCGTTGTAGCCGATGCCGGCCTCGAGGTTCTTGACCTTGTCGACCACGACCGAGCCTTCCATGCCGGCGTTGGCCGCGATCTGACGCAGCGGCTCCTCGAGAGCACGCGCGATGATGGCCTTGCCGGTCTTGAAGTCGATGTCGTCGCCCTCGACCTTGACGGCCGGGATGGCGTTGACGAGCACCACGCCGCCGCCCGGCACGATGCCCTCCTCGAGGGCCGCGCGGGTGGCGTTGAGGGCGTCCTCGACCCGATGCTTGGTCTCCTTGAGCTCGACCTCGGTGGCCGCGCCGACCTTGATGACGGCCACGCCGCCGGCCAGCTTGGCGAGGCGCTCCTGGAGCTTCTCGCGGTCGAAGTCGCTGTCGGTGTTCTCGATCTCGCTCTTGAGCTGCTTGATGCGGGCCTTGATGGCCTCGGCGTCGCCGGCACCGTCGATGATCGTCGTGTTGTCCTTGGTGACGACGACCTTGCGGGCGCGGCCGAGCTGGCCGACCTGCGTGTTCTCGAGCTTGAGGCCCATCTCTTCGGTGATGACCTCGCCGCCGGTGAGGATGGCGATGTCTTCCATCATGCGCTTGCGACGGTCGCCGAAGCCGGGAGCCTTGACGGCCACGCAGGTGAACGTGCCGCGCAGCTTGTTGACCACGATGGTGGCCAGCGCCTCGCCCTCGACGTCCTCAGCGACGATCATGAGCGCGCGACCCTGCTGGATGACCTTCTCGAGGATGGGGAGCAGGTCCTGGACGGCACCGACCTTCTGGTTGGCGATCAGGATGTACGGATCCTCGAGGACCGCCTCCATACGCTCGGTGTCGGTGATCATGTACGGGCTGAGGTAGCCCTTGTCGAACTGCATGCCCTCGGTGAACTCGAGGTCGAAGCCGAAGGTGTTGCTCTCCTCGACGTTGACCACGCCGTCCTTGCCGACCTTCTCGATGGCGTCGGCGATGACGTCGCCGACGGCGCGGTCGCGCGCCGAGATGGTGGCCACGCGGGCGATGTCTTCCTTGTCGCCGATCTCGCGGCTCTGGCCCTTGATGGCCTCGACGGCCTCGTCGACGGCCTGCTCGATGCCGTGCTTGATGGCCATGGGGTTGGCGCCGGCGGCTACGTTACGCAGGCCCTCGCGGACGATCGCCTGGGCGAGCAGGGTGGCGGTGGTGGTGCCGTCACCGGCGATGTCGTTGGTCTTGGTGGCGACTTCGCGGACGAGCTGGGCGCCCTGGTTCTCGAAGACGTCCTCGAGCTCGATCTCACGGGCGATGGTCACGCCGTCGTTGGTGACGGTCGGCGCGCCGAACTTCTTGTCGAGCACCACATAGCGGCCCTTGGGGCCGAGGGTGATCTTCACGGCATCGGCGAGGGCGTCCACGCCACGCTCGAGCGAGCGCCTTGCCTCATCGGCGTACTTCAGTTCTTTAGCCACGCTTCCTCAGCCTCCCTTCAGGCGATCTTGGCGAGGATCTCGCTGGCACGCACGATGAGGAGCTCCTCACCGTCGCTTTTGAATTCCGTGCCGGAGTACTTGCCGTAGATGATGATGTCGCCGACCTTGACGTCGACCGGGATGCGGTTCTTGCCCGCATCGTCCCACTTGCCCTCGCCGACCGCGACGACCTCGCCCTTCATCGGCTTCTCTTTCGCCGTGTCCGGGAGCACGATACCGCTGGCGGTCTTCTCTTCACCTTCGACGGGCTTGACGACGACGCGGTCTTCAAGCGGCTGAAGCTTCATTCAGCGACCCTCCTTCATGCTACGATGTCGACCGTTACTAGATGTGATGAGCTCCACTTCTGGCACTCACACGGTGCGAGTGCCAAGTGAGGAGCCGAGCTATGGTATGACCGTCGAGCGGCCATGTCAAACCTCGGCTGGCACTCTTTGAGTGCGAGTGCCAGCGGCGCCGTCGACATCGTCCGCAAGCGACGCTGCATGGCCGGGGTATGCTTGCGCTGCCGGGCCGCCGCGGCCTGTCATCCGCGCAGCACGTCGGGCGAGCATCACCCATGCAGTACTGGCAGCACACCTATCTCACCAAGGGCGCCGTCTGGGGCGACTCGCCGAGCGAGCTGGCACGATTCGCGGTCGCCGACCTGACGCGCCGCGGCCTCCACCGGGCCGGCCTGCGCGTCCTCGACCTCGGCTGCGGCTACGGTCGGGATCTTGCGTTCCTGCGCGACCATCTGGACGCCGTCTTCACCGGTGTCGATGCATCCCCGGCCGCGCTGGAGTTGGCCGGTGACAGGCTGGCCGCCGAGCCAGGCGTGGAGCTGCGGCTCTCGCAGCTGCAGGACCTCGAGATGGACCGGTTCGACGTGATCGTCGCATCGAACGTCTACCACCTGCTGCGGCCGCCGGAGAGGAGCCTGTTCCGGCAGGTCGTCCTGCGGCACCTGGGGCCCGGTGGCCTGCTCTACCTCAGCACGGCCTCGGTCCGCGACCCGCAGCTCTACGGCGCCGGCCGCGCCGTTCCCGGCGAGGCGCACTCGTTCTTCGACGATGCCTACCTGCACTTCTGCACCAGAGAGGAGCTGGCCGACGTCTTCGGGGATCTGCTGAAGATCGATGTGTTGAAGGAGATCGAGTACCGGGAGCCGCGCACAGACGGCCCCGACCATCACCACGTCTCCTGGATCATGGTCGGCCGCGACGTGACGGCGCCTGCCGACACCACCGCCGCCACCGGCCACGCTGGGCTCCCCGGGCGGCGATGAGACGTGCCAAGCATGCGGCGCAGGTCGGGCGCCGCGAACCGAGAAAGGCGGCCTGCATGAGGGTACTGATCCAGCGGGTGACCCGCGCCACGGTCACCGTCGAAGACAGGGTCGTCGGAGCCATCGGACATGGCTTTCTGGCACTCGTCGGCGTGACCCACGGCGACGCCGTCACAGAGGCGCGCAGACTCGCCGCCAAGACGGCCCGCCTGCGAGTGTTCGACGACGCCGCCGGCCTCATGAACGTGAGCCTCAGCGACGCCGGCGGAGAGGTGCTGGCCGTCTCCCAGTTCACCCTGTACGGCGACGCCCGCAAAGGGAACCGGCCGAGCTTCACCGCGGCCGCCGCCCCCGAGCAGGGAGAGAGCCTCTACGAAGCATACGTCGCCGCCCTGCGTGAGGCCGGCATCACCGTCGCCACGGGGGTCTTCGGCGCCCACATGCAGGTCGAGTCGCTCAACGACGGCCCCGTCACGATACTGCTGGAGGCCTGACGACGACCGCGAGACGCGCACCCCGTGTCCGGGAATGTGCTCGTGAGGGTCTGAGATAAGCTGACGCGGCACGAAGCGGCAGGGTCGTGCGCAGACCAGGGGCCCATGACCCCGAAGGCAGAGCACGGACACGGGAGGAGCGATCATGCCGTCGTCACGCGAGGAGTTCTGGGACCAATCGAGCTACGTGTTCATCGGCGACTCGCGCGGGTCGCGCGCCTTCCCGAAGCTCAGCTACGACGGAGCCAGGAAGCTCGGCAAGACCGTCTACGCGGTCGACCCGGCCGGCGGTACCGTCGAAGGCGACCCGGTGTACACGGACATCGACGCTCTGCCGGGACCGGTGGAAGCGGCCGTCCTCGAGGTGCCCAAGGAAGAGACCGCCGGCTGGGTCGGGCGAGTCGCCGACGCCGGCATCGAGAGCATCTGGATCCACCAGCAGACGGACACACCCGAGGCACTGCAGCTGGCCCGGGACCGCGGCCTGCGCGTGGAGCACGGGACCTGCGCGGTCATGTACGTGCGGCCGGGCTTCAGCCCGCACGCCATCCACCGCTTCATCATGAAGCTCACCAAGAAGTACTGACGTCCCGCGCGATGCTGCGCCGGGCAGCGGCGAGGGCATCCCGGGCGTGCCGACTGCAGGCGGACAGGGCGAGCAGGAGGGATCCGACATGAGGAGCGGGTCGAAGGCGGGCATGGAGAGCGAGCGGCGCACAGACGGCGGGTCACAGGAGCTCGCTTCACGCACCGCGGCGACCGCGCCGGCCCGCGTCCTGGTGGCCTACGCGACCCGGCACGGCTCCACGGCCGAGGTCGCGGAGTGGGTGGCCGAGGAGCTGCGCGACGCCGGCGCTGAGGTCGACGTATCCCCGGTCGATGCCCGACCCCGCGTCGGCGACTACCAGGCCGTCGTGCTGGGCGGACCGATGATCATGGGCTGGCACAAGGCAGCGCGGCGGTTCCTGCGCGCCCACGCCGGCACGCTCGCGACGATGCCCACAGCGCTGTTCATCACCGCCGCCTCGCTCACCGAGACCGGCGAGGAGGCCATCGATGGCATCCCGGTCGTCAGGGATCCCTGGCTTGTCAGGGAACCGCGCTCGCCGGGCAAGCCGACGCGCAAGGAGCGCTATGCCAGGCCGGGCAACTACCTGAAGGCGGCACGCGAGGCGGCGCCGGACGTGCGGCCGGTGAGCGCCGCCTTCTTCGCGGGCTCGCTCGACCTCACGAACATGAACCTGTTCGAGAAGCTCTTCATCATGCTCGTGATCGGCGCCACCCCGGGCGACGCCCGCAATCGGAAGGCCGTCCGCCAGTGGGCGCGCGACATCGCCCCGAAGCTGCAGAGAGTCTGAGACCCGCGGCACCGTACTTGGGGCACCGTACTCCGGCCCCGTATGCTCGGACGCGCTGTGAGAGACCTCCGGGGGCACGGCCGCGCCCGGACGGACCCTACTCGAGCACGCTCGGTGCCAGCTTCCAGAGGTCGATGCCGAGCTTCTCGTTCTCCCGATAGTCGACCGGGATGTCGATGACCACCGGGCCGCGCGAGCGCAGAGCGCGGGCGAGGATGCCGGGCAGATCGCCGGCTCTCTCGACACGGTAGCCGTCGACGCCGAACGACCGCGCCAGCGCCACGAAGTCGGGATTCTCGAACCGTGTGCCCATGACGCGCTCGAAGCGCCGCTGCTGGTGCATCTCGATGAGGCCCAGACCCCCGTCCGACCACACGAGGACGACCAGCGGCAGCCGCAGGCGACGCGCCGTCTCGAGCTCGGCGACGCTCATCATGAAGCCGGCGTCGCCGCAGATGGCGACCACTCGCCGCGAGCCCTTGCCGGCGAGGCTGCCGGCGATGGCGGCGGGAAGGCCGAAGCCCATCGCCGCGAAGCCGTTGGAGATCAGGACCGTGTTCGGCTCGTGCGTCTCCCAGAACCGCGCCACCCAGAGCTTGTGGGCGCCGACGTCGCTGACGAGCAGGTCTTCCGGCCGCAGGGCCGTCCGCAGGTCGTGCAGGATCCGCTGTGGCTTGACCGGCATGTCGTCGTCTTCGCCGACGTGCAGCACGACGTCGAAGGCGCGCTGGTACGGCGGCACCTGGAAGCGCGCCAGCGGCTTGTTCCAGAGCATGCAGCCGAGCTGGTTGAGGATGTGGTTGATGTTGCCGATCAGCTCGACTTCGGGGACGTAGTGGGCATCGATCTCCGGCGGAGCCGTGTCGATACAGAGGATCTTCAGGTCGCCGTCCGGGTTCCAGGCCTCGGGGGCCCACTCGACCAGGTCGTAGCCGATGCAGACCATGAGGTCGGCGCGCCCCATGATGCCCTGCGGGTAGTTCTGTGCGCGCAGCCCGGCGGTGAACAGGAAGTGCTCGTCTTCGGCGTCGACCACTCCCTTGCCCATGAACGTGGTGATGACGTGCAGCCCGGTGCGGCGCACGAAGTCGCGCAGCGCCAGGGCGGCGCCCTGGCGCACCACACCGTTGCCGGCCAGGACCACCGGCCTCTGAGCGCTCTGCAGCAGACGAGCGCCCCGTTCCAGGGCACCCTGGTCGGGCTCGACCATGGCCACCGGCGGACGCGTCAACGGGCGGCCCTCGGTAGGCCGGGACATGACCTCCGCCGGCAGCTCGAGATGCGTCGCGCCGGGCTTCTCTGCCACCGCCACGGTGAAGGCCTTGCGCACCGCCTCGGAGATGATGCGGGAGTCGTGGACCTGGGTGTTCCACTTGGTCATCGGCCGGAACATGCGCACCACGTCGATGAACTGATGGGTCTCCTTGTGCATGCCCTTGAGGTCGATCTGACCGGTCAGGGCGACCATCGGCGCGTGATCCAGCGTCGCGTCGCCGATGCCGGTCGACAGATTGGTCGCGCCGGGACCGAGCGTCGAGAGACAGACGCCGGGACGGCCGGTCAGGCGGCCCCAGGCGTCGGCCATGAAGGCGGCGCCCGACTCGTGCCGCACCGGGATGAACTCGATCTGGGAGGAATCCTCGAGCGCCTGGTTGACGTCGAGCGTCTCTTCGCCGGGAATGCCGAAGACGTACTCGACGCCCTCGTTCTCGAGGCAGCGGACGAAGAGATCGGCCGCGGTCTGGACCCCGCCCCGGTCGGGCTCGGACTCCGGCTCTCTGGGGATCTCGCGGCTCACGCCGCCGGTGATGGCCCGCCGGCAGCGGACGCGCGTGGAAAGTCTGACTGCTGCATCTCGGGCCGCAGGTTAGCAGGATTGCCGGGGTGCGGCGACCGTGTCCTGCGGGCGCCGCCGGACGGACGTCAGAGCGGCGGCGGCATACGCGTCGAGCGCCAGGTACCCGGGCCAGGGCAGCGACTCCAGATGAGCGGCTGCCAGGCCGATCATGGCGGCGTTGTCGGTGCACAGCGCCGGCGCCGGCAGACGCAGCGTCAAGCCACGTCGCCGGCACTCGTCGGCCAGCGCCGCACGCAGGCCGGAGTTGGCGGCCACGCCGCCCGCCACGGCCACCTGCCGCAGGCCCTCGCTCTCCGCACAGCGGACGGTCTTCTCGACGAGCTGCCGCACGATGGCACCCTGGAAGCTCGCGGCGATGTCGGCGCGGTGCCCCTCGACGAACTCGTCGCTCTGATCCCGCAGATAGTAGAGCAGCGCCGTCTTGAGGCCGCTGAAGCTGAAGTCGAGGCCGTGCGGCAGGACGCGCGGGAAGCGCGCGAACCCGTCGTGGCCGCCGGCCGCCAGGCGATCGAGGTCGCGCCCACCGGGATACGGCAGGCCGAGCAGGCGGGCGCCCTTGTCGAACGCCTCGCCGGCGGCGTCGTCGAGCGTGCGCCCGGCGACGCGGAAGCGCACGCCCTCCTCGACGACGGCGAGCAGCGTATGGCCACCGCTCACGACCAGGCACACGAACGGAGGCTCGGGCGGCGGCACGGCAGCCTCCGGTGCCGGCTCACTCGATGCCTCCGACGGCGGCGCCGGATCATCGACCGGCGCCGAGACATCGGCCGGCGGTCTCACCGTCGCGTCGACCGGCGCGACTGCGTAGGCGGCGGCGATGTGGCCCTCGAGGTGGTTCACCGGCACCAGGGGCACCCGCAGCCGCCACGCGATGGCCTTGGCCGCCGCCAGGCCCACCAGCAGAGCGCCGATGAGGCCGGGACCCACGGTCACGGCCACAGCCTCCACGTCGTTCCAGTCGACATCGGCCCGGGTCATCGCCTCGGCGACGACGTCGTTGAGCAGCTCCGTGTGACGCCGTGAGGCCACCTCGGGGACGATGCCGCCGAACCGGGCGTGCAGCTCGTGCTGTGAAGAGACGATCGACGCCAGCACCTCGCGACCACGGACCAGCGCGGCGCTGGTGTCGTCGCACGACGTCTCGATGCAGAGCAGCAGACCGGCAGTCACGCGCTCTCACCCTCCCAGTCACGCCACATGATGAGGGCGTCTTCGTGATCGTCGTCGTAGTAGCGCGGACGCACGCCGGTGGAAACGAAGCCGAAGCTGCGGTACAGCTCGATGGCGCCCGTGTTGGAGACCCGCACCTCGAGCGTATGCCCGCGATGCGCGTGCATCTCCGTGATGCTGAAGTAGGCCTCCATGAGGTCCGAGGCGACGTGGCGGCGGCGGTACGATCCCGCGACCGCCAGGTTCATGACGTGCCACACATCGACGAACATGTCGGCGATCAGGTACCCCAGCAGCTCATCGCCCGCTTCGCAGACGAGCGCGATCGCCGACTCGCCGGCCAGCTCCTGGGCGAACAGCCGCAGCGACCAGGGACGCGGATAGGTGCTCCGTTCCAGCGCATGGACGGCGACCAGGTCGGTGGCCTGCATGGCACGGATGACACGGCTCATCGGCGCTCGCTCACCGCCGCCCGCCGGCCGGCCGGCGGACGGCCCGACCAGCGTTGCGCATCCGGCTCGCGACCGTAGATCGGCACCACATGATCCCAGCCCTCGACGACGCCGGCGGCCCCCGCGCGCCAGGCCCGCAGCGCCATCGCGGCCGTCGGCGGGCCGACCAGCGGCGAGAGCGTGGCCGAGGGCGGCAGCAGATCGCGGTACAGCCACGCACCGTCGCCGCCGACCAGCGCGCCGGGATACCGGCACAGCAACTCGGGGATGTCGTCGGCAGCCACGACGAGCGGGCGATGGACGTCGGCGGCCCGGCCGCCGCCGGCGCCGGTCGCAGGTGGAGCTTCCAGGACGGCGGCGAAGACCTCCCGTCGCTTGCCGTCTACGAGCGCCACGTACACCGATGCCCCGCCGAGCCGATCGCCGGACTGCAGCTCGACGAGGAGCGACTGCAGCGACGGGACCCCGACCAGACGCGCACCGCTCACCTGCGCCAGCGCGCGCGCCGTGGCCACCCCTATCCGCAGTCCGGTGAACGTTCCGGGACCGAGACCGACGACGACGGTGCCGACGTCTTCCGGCGCCGCCCCGGCCATCGCCAGCGCCTGATGCAGATCCGGCAGCAGCCGCTGCGTATGCGCCGGCCCGGCCGGCGCGACGACCTCCGCCAGCAGGCTCCCGTCCTCGTCGGCGACCGCGACCGAGCAACACGTGGTCGCGGTGTCCATGGCGACCACGATCGTCACGGTGCGTCACCTCCCCGGCGCGCAGCGACCTGGCGCCCGCGCGCCGGCTCCGGCTCCGCCTCGTGCGGCGCACCCTCGAGACGCTGATCGCGTAGCGCCTCGATCAGCGCCTCTTCTGTCTCGATCGACGCCTTGATGCGGACGGCACGCTCCCCCGGCGCCACGTGGTCGAGCTCCACCGCCACGTCCGGCGAGGGCAGCACACCGCACCCCGCCTCGGGCCATTCGACGAACACGATGGCATCGACCGCAAAGTAGTCGTCCCAGGCGAAGAGATCGCTGTCCGCGCCCGGCGCCAGACGGTAGAGATCGAGGTGATGCAGGGGCGTCCCGTGCCGGTCGCGGTAGCTCTGCGCGAGGGTGAACGACGGGCTCACGACCTCCTCGGCGACACCGCGCGAGCGCATGATGTGACGGACGAGCGTCGTCTTCCCCGTGCCCAGCTCCCCGGTGAGCGTCACCAGCATCGGTGGCCTGAGCACCGCCGCCAGAGCCCGACCGAGGCGTTCGGTGGCGTCAACGGATGGAAGCTCGACCGTCAGCATGCCGGATGACGCGCGAGCCGGGTGCTCAGAAGAGCCCCAGCTGGTCTTCCTCGGCCGACACGGGGTCGACGGCCGTCGGCGCCCCGGACGTCGGGAAAAGGGCAGCCAGCGACGCATCCCGTCCGACCGCTCCCCCCGCGCTCCGCGGCGCTTCCGTTCTGCCCGCCCTCCGCGGCGCTTGTCCTGCCGGGTCCGCCTGCCCGTCGACCGGCGAATGGGAGTCGTCTCCACTCGCAGGGCCGGCGGCGGGCTGCGGCAGCGGCTCGGTCAGCAGCTGGGGCAGCCGGTACATGTCGGCCCGCAACGTCTCGAGCATCGCCGGCGTGTAGAGCGCCGCCGCAGGATGGAAGATCGGGTAGAGGTGGAAACGGTGACCACCGACCTCCCTGATCTGAGGCACCCCGTGGACCTTGGTGATCCCCGACTGATCGCCCGAAAGGAGCTTGGTGGCGAAGTTGCCGAGGCTGCAGATGACGACCGGCCGGATGAACGCGATCTGGGCCTCCAGATAGGGTCGGCAGGCCGCGATCTCGTCAGGTTGCGGGTCGCGATTGCCGGGCGGCCGGCACTTGAGCACGTTGGCGATGAAGACCTGCTCCCGGGCGAAGCCGATGGAGGCAAGCAGCTCGTCGAGCGTCTTGCCGGCGGCGCCGACGAACGGACGCCCCTGCTTGTCCTCGTGATAGCCGGGCGCCTCACCGACGAACATGAGCCGGGCGCCCGGATCGCCCTCGCCGAAGACCGCCTGCGTGCGTGTCTCGTGGAGCGGACAGCGCGTACACGTCTCGACCTCGCGACGCAGGGCGTCCAGGCCGGCGACGACGTCTGGCGTGGCCGCGTCGGTCACGGTCACGAGCGCTGGGAGCGACGCGCGGGACGCATCTCCGCTCACCAGCCCGGCGCAGGCCGATGACAGGTGGCACACGAGGTACCGGCACACGACGAGCAGCTCCTGCCCCCCTGCCCACCCATGCCGGGCGACGAGGAATGCACGGCGAACCGCGACAGGAGCCGCTTGACCTCTGTGGAACCGCACTGCGGACAGACGACCGGCACGCCGCTGCGCACCAGCTCCTCGAACGTGAGCTCGCAGTCCCTGCAGGTGAACTCGTAGATGGGCATGGTCGAAGTGTACCACCGGCAGACCGGCAAGCCCGGCACCGGCCGTCCGCCGCTGTGGACCCCTCGCCGGATCTGTTTGACGAGCGGCATCCCTGCCCCTAAGCTTTCCGTGCAAGGCCCCTGCTTCCAGCCGCAGGCGGGAGACTGGGGCGCATCAGTTGTACCAGCGGCCATTGGCCGGCACGGTACCGCCCTCACCGGGCGGACTGCAGCCAGGGAGAGCCACGGCTTGCGACTGACCGAACGCGTTCATTGCATCATCGGCGCCGGACGCCTGAGCTCGGCCCTGGCAGCCGCCCTCGCGGCCGGCGGGTCGCGCCTGCTCGCCATCGGCCTGTCGCCGGGCACGCCCGCAGATCCCACGGCCGGTCCGCCACGCCTGCCGACCGCCGGAGCGGTCCGCCTCGCACTCTCCTGCGGCGAGCCGCTGGTGATCTGGCTGGCCGTACCCGATGACGCCGTCGCCGGCGTCGCCCGCGAGGTCGCCGCCGTGCTGGTCTCGGAGCACCCGCTGCCGGCCGGGCAGGACATCCTGGTCGCGCACACAAGCGGACTGCACCCGCTCGGCCTGCTCGAGCCCGTGGTCGCCGCCGGCGCCCGGGCGGCCTGCCTGCACCCTCTGCAGTCCTTTGCTCCCGATCGCGACGAGGCCGCCCTGCGCGACGTCCCCGTGGCCGTCACCGCCGATGATCCGGAGACGCTGGCCCTCGGTGAGCAGCTGGCGACCGCGCTCGGCGGCCGGCCGTTCCCCCTGGAAGACGGCGCCAAGCCTCTCTACCACCTCGCCGCCGTGATCGCCAGCAACCTCTTCGTGGCGTTGCAGGCACAGGCCGGCGACCTCCTGCAGGCGGCCACCGGCGGCACGCTCGAGGAGGCCGTCGAGCGCCTGCGACCCCTGGTCACCACCACGCTGGCCAACGTCCACGCACATGGTCCGGCCCACGCCCTGACGGGACCGGTCGCACGCGGCGATGTGGGCACGGTACGAGCTCACCTGAGTCTGCTGGCAGACCGCTCGCCGCGCTACGCAGATGCCTATCGAGCACTCTCTCTGGAGGCGGTCGCCGTGGCGGCACCGCAGCTCGACGATGAGACGGTCCGCGCACTCCACGAGCTGCTGGCGGTGCCACCGCAGAGACCAGAGGAGGGGCGATGACGACGACGGCACGCACCGTCGCCGAGCTGCGCGCCGCCTGCGCCACACTGCCGCGTCCGCTCGGCCTGGTGCCCACCATGGGCGCCCTGCACGACGGCCATCTGAAGCTCGTGCGGGTCGCCCGCCGAAGCTGTGCCTCGGTCGTCGCGTCTGTGTTCGTCAATCCGACGCAGTTCGGCCCGGGCGAGGACCTGTCTGCCTATCCACGTGACGAGCGCCGCGACCTCGAGCTTCTGGAGCGCGAGGGCGTCGCGCTCGCCTTCCTGCCGCCGGCGGCCGAGGTCTACCCGGAGGGCTTCCGCACGTCGGTGCATGTGGATGGTCCCCTGACGGCGCTCTTTGAAGGCGCCTGCCGGCCCGGTCACTTCGACGGCGTCGCGACCGTGGTGCTGAAGCTCCTGAACATGGTCGGCCCGGAGGCGCTGTTCCTCGGCGAGAAAGACGCCCAGCAGCTGGCGGTGGTCCGGCGGGCGGTGCGCGACCTCGACCTGCCGGTCGAGGCCGTCGCCGTCCCGACGGTGCGCGAGCCCGACGGCCTGGCCATGAGCTCGCGCAACCGCCGCCTCTCCGCGGGCGAGCGGGGGGCGGCGCCGCGCCTCTTCGCGGCCCTGCGGGCCGGCGCGAGCGTGGCCGACGGCCTCGATGAGCCCGCGTCCGCCGACGTGATCGTCGAGACGGTCCACGACGCCCTCGTGTCGTGTCCCGGCGGCGTCCACCTGCCGGTCGACTACATCGCCGTCGTCGACCCCACCAGCTTCGAGACGTTGGAACGCGTCGACCGTGACGCGCTGATCATCGCCGCCGTCCATGCGGGCGACGTGCGTCTGATCGACTGCATCGGCCTCGCCGGGCATCCCGCCACCGCGGCGACCGGCGAGCAGCGGACATCAGAGAGAGGATGAAAGGGACGATGGACACCACCATGGAGAAGCGGACGAGCGGCATGCGGATCAGCGAAGGGCTCGTGAAGGTCGCGACCGACACCATCGAGCTCGACACGCCCGGCGACGGCCACGTGTCCGGCATCACCGACGAAGTCGCCGGCCTGCTTCGTTCCAGCGGCCTGTCCGCCGGAACCGTCACGGTCTTCGTTCCCGGCGCCACCGGCGCGGTGACGACGCTCGAGTTCGAGCCCGGCGTGGTCCACGACCTGCAGTCGCTCCTGGACACCATCATCCCGCCGGCCGCGCACTACGCGCACAACGACAACCTCGGCGACGGCAACGGCCATTCGCACGTGCGCGCCGGCCTGCTGGGTCCGAGCCTGGTGATCCCCTTCTCCGAGGGACTCATGACGCTCGGCCGCTATCAGGAGATCGTCTTCTGCGACTTCGACGCGCGACCGAGGTCACGGCGGCTCGTGGTGCAGATCACCGGCGTCTGAACGCCCCCGTCGATACAGGAAGGAAGGTCACGACAGATGAGTGCAGCGCCGGACACCTCCCGCGATCGGCGACCGCCGGTGATCCTCCAGGTCGCCCTCGATTTCGTCGACCTGCCGCGCGCCGTCGCCGTCGCCGGTGAGGCGGTCGCCGGCGGCGCCGACTGGATCGAGGCGGGGACGCCGCTCATCAAGAGCGAGGGCCTGCAGGCCGTCCGCCGCCTCAAGAGCGAGTTCCCCGATCGCACGATCGTCGCCGACATGAAGACGATGGACGCCGGCCGCGTCGAGGTCGAGTACGCGGCCAAGGCCGGCGCCGACGTCGTCGGCGTCCTCGGGGCCGCCTCGGACGCGACCATCGCCGAATGTGTCGAGGCGGCGCGCAGCTATGGCTGCCGGCTGATCGTCGACATGATCGAGGTCGACGACCCCGCCGCTCGCGCGCGCCGTGCCGAGGAGCTCGGCGCCGACCTGATCGGCATCCACACGGCGATCGACCGCCAGATGCGTGGCGAGTCGCCGTTCGACGTCGTGCGCGCCGTGGCCGATGCCGTCGACATCCCCGTCTCAGTCGCCGGCGGCGTGAACTCCGAGACCGCCGCCGCCGCCGTGGAGGCCGGCGCCACCGTGATCGTCGTCGGCGGCGCCATCATCAAGGCCGCCGACGCCGCCGCCGCGACGGCCGCCCTGCGGCAGGCTGTCGACGACTGTTGCCCGGTGCACAGCGATCTCTACAAGCGGGCCGGCGAAGAGACGGTCCGCGCGGTGCTCGAGCGAGTCTCCACCGCCAATGTCTCGGATGCCTGGCATCGCCATCCGACGGTACCGGGGATCGTCGCCCGAGTCCCCGGCAGTCACGTCTGCGGGCCGGCCGTCACGGTGCGCACGGCGCCGGGAGACTGGGCCAAGCCGGTCGAGGCCATCGACCGCTGCCGTCCCGGCGACGTGCTGGTGATCGATGCCGGCGGTGCGCTGCCGGCCGTCTGGGGCGAACTGGCCACGCACAGCTGCCTGGTGAGGGGCGTCGCCGGCGTGGTGGTCCACGGCGCCATCCGCGACACACCGGAGATCACGGCGCTGCGCTTCCCGGCGTTCAGCACGCACGTGACCGCCGCCGCCGGCGAGCCCAAGGGATTCGGCGAGATCGACGTCCCGCTCAGCATCGGCGGCCAGGCGGTGGCGCCGGGCGACTGGGTAGTCGGCGACGACGACGGCATCATGGTGCTGCCGAAGGCCCAGACCGTCGAGCTGGCCAACCGCGCCATGGACGTGCTCGAGAAAGAGAACCGCCTCCGTGGCGAGATCGAGGCCGGCAGGACGCTCTCCGAGGTCGCCTACCTGCAGAAGTGGGAGACGGCGCGCTGAGCCCGTCGACCTCTCGCGCGGTCCGCAGGCACTTGAGTCGGCACGGGAGTCACTGAGCGACCACTCCCGCAGGTCGCAAGCGCCGAGACCGGCGCGGAAGCCGCCGGGCGACCGCTCGCGCATCGCACAGGTGACTCAGGACGCCGCCGGCGAGGGCGTCGGCTCCACGGTCTCCGTCGGCTCCGGCGTCGGAGTCTCCGTGGGAGTCGGCGTCGGCGTGGGCGTCGGTGTGGTTGGGGGTGTGGGTGTGGGCGTTGGGGTCGGCGCAGGTACCGGTGTCGCCGTCGGTGTCGGCGTCGGTGCGGCTGTCGGCGAGACACGTGGCGACGGCGATGGGCCCGGCGACCCCCCGCCGCGCGTCAGCACGACGGCCGCCGCGACGCCGGCGCCGATGACGACGATCGCCGCGATCGCGGTGATCCAGAGCCACGCCCTGCGGCGACCGCCGGGCGACGGCCCGCCCGGCTGCGCCGGCGCCGGTACGAGCGGCGGCGGCGAGGCCGGCGGACGTGTCCACGGATCGCGGCCGGCGGGCGGCGAAGGACCGTATGCGGGTGAGACGGCGGGCGGCGGCGCCCGCATCACCCGCGTCGCTTCCTCGGGCGGCTGTACAAAGGTGTCTTCGGCGTCGACAGCACGATCGGCGAGCAGCGTATCTTCCGTGTCCTGCCCCGCCCCGAGGCCGGCCGGCGTGTCTTCCGTGTCCCCACCGGGCCCGAGACCGGCCAGCGTGGCCTCTTGGTCCGGTGAGCGTTCAGGTACCGCCTCTTCGTCTGCCGCAGACCGCTCGTCCCATGCCGGCGCGGCATCCGCGGCGGGCTCCGGGACGGCGGCCCCACACTGGGAGCAGAACCGTGATCCGGCGTTCAGCGCGGCGCCGCACTGCGGGCACTCCGGCATGGCCGACCCCTTTCATCGCTGGACCTGCGCAAGTCTAGCGAGCGGCGTCGGTGGTGACGAGTCGGGGTCGGCGACAGGAGCGGTCGACACGACCGGTCTCGGCCGCGACCAGGCGGTCCTGGTGGTCGACGCCGATACCGTTCTCACGCTTCGTGGTCGCGGCGTCGCGTACCACACGAACCCGACACGCACCGTGGACCCCATCGCCCTCTCCGCCCTCACGGCCGCCGTGCCCTTCGCCGGCCAGCGGACGATGAAGCGGATGCGCCGGTAGCGCCCCGGCTTGACCGTGCCGATCCGCCGCACCTTCATCTTCGTCAGCCAGCCGTTGTAGATCACGCGCGGGCGCTTCTTGCGCGTCACGTCGACCACCCGGAGCCACAGACGCGGCGCCAGCGTCGCCCCGTACGGCCCGACGATCTGCTTCTGCATGCGCTTCTTCAGACGCAGGACCACGGTGCGCCGACTGCGGTTGCCGATGCGGACAGTGCCGGACACCTTCTTGCCGGGTGTCAGCCGGGATGCACTCAGCACCGCCGTGCCGCGGCGGCTGTTGGTGATCACGACGCGTCCCTTTGCCCGCGCTTCCAGACGCACCTGTGAGTCCGGCGATCTGATGCCGATCTCGGCCGCCAGGGCGGCACCTGCTCCCAGCACGAGCACGATGCCGACCGCGCACCACAGACGCACCCAGAGGAGACGTCGTCGCCGATCGGTCTGCTTCACGGCCCGGTCCTCAATCCGGTCCCGGCCCGCTGCCGTACCAGATCTTCACCGGCAGCTCGTAGCGATAGTACGTCGCCGTCATGCCGCTGTAGGTCACCACGATCTGCACGCGCGGCTCGTAGAGCCTGCCCGACGTCAGTCCTCTCAGGCGCAGGCGCAGGTTCATCTGCTGCTTCTGGCCCGCCGTCAGGTTCACCGGATTCTTGCGATTCGTGCCGCCGACCGCCGCGAACCCGCAGCCGCTGATCGGCTGGCGCCCGCTCAGCGGATCGGCGACCAGGTACGCTCGCGCGGAGATCAGCGTGAGCCCGGTCACCGGGAACGAGGGCACGGCCTGGATCGTCACAACACGGTTGACGGTGACGTTGGCGGTGCCGGTGAAGCCTCCCAGATGTACGGCGATCGTCTCGTCGAGCCCCGTCGCGGCAGGTACCAACGGACTGCTGCCGCGCCTCGTCGCGTACCCGGTCAGGCCGCCCGGATCGCTGCCCTGTGAGTAGACGTGCAGCCAGGCCTGGATACGGTCGACAGCGACGCGCACGCCGGTGGTGCCGGACGAGCTGAAGGCGGCGGTGGAGGAGCGCACCGCACACAGGCTGCCAAGGGTGACGCCCAGGACGAGCAGCAGCAGGATGCCGCGGCGGACGGTCACCTGGCTGCCGCCCCGGGCCGCGACGACGCCTGTGCGGCGCTTTCGTTCAGTTCGGCGCCCGCCCGGCGCCACAGGCGCGCGAGCACCAGAAGCGCGATCACCACCGCCGGGAGCACGAACACCAGGATCCGCACCAGCGGCAGCGACAGGACCGCGATGACGTAGCCGACGTACGGGATGGCCAGCACGAACCGTGGCAGCATCGGGGTACGCGGCACGAAGGTCCAGGGGTCGCGCATCCCTACGTTGTCACCGCGCGTACGCATCTCCAGCTCGCCGGAGTCGTTGCGACTCACCCGCACGAGCCTGTGCGTCACCGGCGCCTCCATGCCGGGTGGTACAAAGGTCACGACGTCACCCACGACCAGGCTCTCGACGGACACCGGCTGCGTGTAGATCAGCGAGCCGCGCGAGATCGTGCCGTCCATGGAGTCGCCGGTGATCACGTACGCCCTATAGCCCAGCGCGCGCGGCACGATGAGTACCAGCACCGCCAGGCTGAGGCCGGCGATGGCGACGGCGACCAGCAGGGTGTTGAACACCTGCTTCTTCATGGCGACGCTCCCGCGATCCGTATCGTCAGCTCGGCCGAGTGCCCCTGCAACGCCGGGTCCGCAGAGCCGAGCGGGAACGTGAGCGAGAAGCGCAGGAGGCGGCTGTCGCCGGCGGCCAGCTCGCCCAGGGACAGGGGACCGAGTCCGTCGAGTCGACCCTGGTAGACGGCCAGACCCGCGTCGAGATCATCCACGCGCAGCTCGAGCAGCCCGGCGATGGCGGAGTCGGCCGGCGTGAGGATGAGGCCGTCGGACGAGAGGGAGAGGTTCGCCGGGCCGCCTGCTTCGGACACGACCGTCAGATCCCCGCTGCGTGTCTCCCCGGGTCGCAGGCCGTCGGCGTCGAGCACATACGACCCCTCGCGATCGAGCGCGATGACGAGTCGACCGGCGCCCAGGGCGTTGCCGGAGGAAGAGCCGGAGTAGCTGAAGGCGGCGTTCGAGAAGCCGGCCAGGCCGACCACCAGGAGCAGGAGCAGGGCCAGCGCCGCCAGCGCCATCACCACGGTCCGTGGCGCGCCCATCCTCAGCCGGGAGCCTCCGGCGGCCGTTCGCACCGCTGCCGGCGGACGGCGTGTCGGGCCGTCGCAGCGGACCGCTGCCACATCGCGTCCTCGGGTTCGTTCAGCCACCATCTGACGGGACCTCGCTTGCCGGTCGGGAGCCTCGATCGCCGGCCGGTCGCCGGCGCTCACCGGTCCACCTGGAAGTGGGCTTGCGGCGCCGTCCGGGTGGACGGCGCCGCAAGCGGTCGGGGCGCAGCGGCGGCGGGAGGCCGGGGAGCACAGAGCCGCTGCCGGCCCTCAGGGGAACCTCAGGTCTGGACGCTGGTCCAGTCGAACTGCACCGTCAGCGACGAGCCCTGGTAGCGGTTGTCGCCGGTGGTGTTGCTCGACGGCTCGCCGCCGTCGGGGAAGGTCACCGTGAACTCGTAGGTGCTCGATCCGCCGGCCGCCAGCGTCCCGAGCAGCGTGCTCGGCATGTCCTTGAGCAGGCCGGTGTACTTGACCACGGGAGCGCCGGGAGCGGTGACGTCCTCGACCGTAAGCTGCAGCACGTCGGAGAGCGCGCCGCCGTTGCCGCCCGGGGTGTCGGCAAGACCCGACTGGGCCAGGCTCAGGGCGCCGGCGATGGTGCCGGTGTTGGCGATCGTGGCGGTACCGGTCGCGGTGTCGCCGGGTTTCATGTTGGCGGCGGTGAGGATGGCGCCGGCCGGTCCGCTGTGCGTGAGGATACCGGCGGTGAACGTGTTGTTGGGGTTGGCGGTCTTGTAGCTGAACGCCGCGCCGGAGAATGCCGCCACAGCGCCGGCTGCGACAAGCAGACCGACGGCGGCCAACGTGAGATAGCGGTGACGGGTCAGCAGGACGCCGACTCTCTTCATCGTACCCTCCCTAGTCCGGGCCGGGGCCACCACTCTCGTGGGCCTGTCGACGCCAGCACGACAGGATCCTCGGTGGCCCATCTTCTGGATGTGCTCGGCGGCGGGCCGTCGCGTCACCACCGGTACCGACGCTGGTGGTGACAGCCGGCGATCCGTCGCCGACTCCGGCGAGTCAGCGGGAAGCCCCCGCCGGAGTCGCCCTACCTTTCGTCCATACAGAGCCCGGGCTGCTTAGAACATCCATCTAGCGCGCGACGATCGATCTCACCGCTCGCCACCCGTCCAGAGCGGATGGGCACCGCGAGAGGGGAGCGCGGAGGGAACAGACGGTCACGGCGTGAGGGTGCGGAGCGGCGCGGAAGCAGGACACGAGCGCGCGGGATGCGGACATGGAGGGGGACGCGACCGTACGAGACGGCTGCAGGAGACGCGATCGGCGCGACGAGGCCGGGCCGGAGCCCGGCGCGCCGTCAGCGCGAGCGGGTCCAGCGGCGGCCGCCGTCGACGGTGCGCAGCACGAGTCCCTTGCGTGCCCGCGTGTCGCCGACGATCCAGCCGCGGCGACCGTCGACGAAATCGACGGCGTCGGCGATCGTGCCGCGTGGGAGACGGCTCATCCGCCAGTGCAGGCCGCCGTCGCGAGTGCTCAGCACGGCGGCGCCGGCTCCACGCCCGATGGCCCAGCCGCGCGATCGGGAACCAAAGGCCAGTCCGCGTAAGCTCGTGAACCGTCCAGACAGCACCGCTCGCCAGCTGTGACCGCCGTCGAGGCTGCCCGCGAGCAGGCCGCGCGCAGCTTCCACCGACCCGTACCGGCCGGCGCACCAGACACGCGACGCATCGAGCGCCTCCACGGCGAACAGGACGGAGGCCTTCGCGGGATCGAGCCCCAGATCCTGCGGCCCGGCGGCCACCGACCACGTCAGCCCACCGTCGCCGGTCGCCAGCACCACGGCGCTCTCGGCGGTCAGGCCGGGGACCGGCGCCGATCCGACCGCCCAGCCGTGCGACCGGTCGGCGAACGAGACGTCGTGCAGACGCACCCCGGGCCACAGCCCCGCGCCGATCCAACTGGCTCCACCGTCGGTACTGCGCAGGATCTCCCCGACCGGGGCGCCGGCGGGACCCGACCATCCGGCGACCACGACCGTGTCGCGGCCGGTCGCGGCGACCGCCCGCAGCTCGACGGGACGGTCCGGCGAGCGCTGCAGCCAGGAGTCGCCCGCATCGCCGGTCGCCAGCACGAGTCCGCCGCTCCCCACCGCCCAGCCGACATCCCGGTCGACGAAGTCCACGTCGTGGAGCCGCTGGGCGCGGATCGCTGAGGAGCGTTGACGATGCCAGAGACGGCCCCCGTTCACCGTGCGCAGCACCACACCGTACTCGCCGACGACCCACCCGGTCGTGGGACTGACGAAGTCGCAGGCCGTGAGCGGCCGCTGGGTCGTGGGGTAGGCGCGCGCCGCATCATCGGCGAGGACATCCAGCGAGACAGCGAGCCAGGCCGTCGCCAGCGCCAGCAGGAAGGTGAAGCGGCGACTTGAGTGAGTCACGGCCGACGTGCTCCGGTCAGGCGACCGTGTCGTCGGGTGCCAGCCGGCGCCCTTTCCAGCTCGCCCGGCCGAGCACGCTCAGCACGATCGAGCGCAGCCCGATCACCAGTACGGCGGCGATGGTCAACGGGTAGAGGAACGGCTGATACACAGGGTAACCGGCCCGACGACTCACGACCGCCCAGCTCGACATCGCCAGGCCCACACAGACCAGCGCCCAGACGATGGTCTCCACCGGCGTCGCCCACCCGAACACGAGGCCGCCGAGGAGCACCACCGGCTCGAGGTAGCTGAAGCTCACCACCGTGAACACCGCCAGCGCCAGGGGTACGTTGCTGCCGAGCGCCGGGAAGATGCTCTTGGTGAGTCCATCCACGACGCCGCGGCGGTCGCGGTACATCCGGCACGACACCCTGCCGCCGGCGTCCACGAACCGCCAGCGCAGACCCTCGGTCTTGACGCGGCGCGCCAGGGCCATATCGTCGACCACCTCGTCCTTGATCGCCGCGTGTCCGCCGATCGCCTTGTAGGCTGCCGCCCGGAAGAGCATGAACTGCCCGATCCCGGCCGAGAGCAGCGGCGCGCGCACCCGCTGCGCCACACCGACCGGCAGGAGGGAGAGCATCGCCCAGCTGATGACCGGCACCACCACCCGCTCGGCCATGGAACGCGTCTCCTGCCGTGGCAGGCCGGTCACCAGGTCGGCGTTCTCGGCCAGCAGTTCGGCGACGGCGTCTCGCAGGCTGTGCGGGTGATGCCACGTGTCGGCGTCGGTGAACAGGTAGAGCTCTCCGTCGGCCTCCTGCGAAAGCTGGTGGCAGGCCCAGACCTTGCCGAGCCAGCCGACCGGCAGCGGACGTCCCGGGAGCAGACGCACCACGGAAGAGGAGGACGTCAGTGCGGCGACGACGGCGGCGGTGCCGTCGGTGGACTCATCGTCCAGAACCACCACCTGGTAGTCGGGGTAGTCCTGCGCCAGCAGGGACTCCACGCAGCGTCCGATGTTCGTCTCCTCGTTGCGGGCCGGGACCAGCACCGACACCCGCGGCAGCCGTGGTCCGGCGACCGGCCCTGGGGAGCCCGGCCCCACGCCTCCGGGTGCGGCCCCCGAAGCCGCGCCGGGCTCCGGACCTCCGGAGCGCGCGCTGCCGGCGCGCGGACGCCCGAGCGTGGGCATGGCGCGCAGGTTCCAGACCGTGATGAGCATCACGGCTATGAGAAACAGCAGCCCGAGCAGGCGGTGGTTGTCCCACAGGAACTCGGCGACGAAGGTGACGACGCGATAGGTGGCCTCCATGAAGTCCCACCACGTGATGGCGCAGGCGTGCATCGGTCAGGCGCCGCCGTTCCAGCCGGAGGAGTCGTGCCGGTCGTGGCCGTGCCGGGCAGGGAACGAGCGCAGCCGCGTGTGCTCGCGAAGCTCGGCGCGGTGACGGACGGTGACCAGCCCCAGATTGAGGGCCGCGGTGACGATGAGCGGCAGTGCGGCGCTCACGACGATGAGCGCCATCAGCCAGCCGCTCATGGCAAACACGACGGTCCAGGCGTCGACGGTCTGCGCGATGAAGAACACGGCGAAGATCAGCGCCAGCAGAAGCCCGCCGACCGGTCCCGTCAGGGCGATCCAGATGCCGAACGTACAGGCCACGGACTTGCCGCCCCTGAAGCGCAGGAATGGCGAGAATGCATGACCGACGATCGGGGCCACGGCGATCGGTACGATCCGCCAGTCGCCGCTGCCGATGTGCAGGTGGGCGAGCCCCACGGGTACGGCGGCCTTGCCGACCTCGAGCGCCGCGACCGGCAGGCCCACCATCCAGCCCCCCGCACGCCAGGCATTGGTGGTGCCGGGATTGCCGTCGCCGATCTGACGGAGGTCGCGCTTGAGCACGAGACGGACGGCCCACACGGAGAAGGGCAGGGAGCCGGCGACAAGTCCGGCCAGGGTGAACAGCAGCATCTCTTCCACGTTCGCCTTCTACACGTCAGCCGACAGAGGCTCGATCCGGCAGCCGTGGGCCGCGCGGGCTGAGCACGGGAACACGTCCGGGAATGCCGGGCACGTGCCGTCCACACTAGCAGACACGGGACCCCGGCGTCCTCAGGGAACGTTCACTCCGTCCCGGATCGGGAGCCCGACCGGCCACGGCGACTCCCGGCGCCTCGCAGGCGCAGCAGCCCCCCGACCAGAGAGCAGACCGCCGCCAGCGACAGAAGGTAGAGGCCGATGCCGTACTCGACGCCACCGCCCGCCCGCGTCCAGCCGGAGGCCGGCGCGGCGACTTCGAGCAGGTCCTCGCGATCGACGTGCTCGACGACGCTGGCCGCCATGTCCGTGACGCCCGGCTTGTCGATGAAGGCCGCCACGGCGCCGACCACAGCGACGGTTCCGAGGAGGACCGCGATCCGCGACGCGAGCACGACCGCTGCCGCCGGCAGACGACCGGCGAGACACACGATCGTGACGGCCGCAGCGGCGACGACGGCCGACCAGGTGAGGACCGCCCAGGGGAAATGCCAGCCGGAGACGCTCAACGTCACGGTACCTTCATCGAACCTCGCGACCAAGCTGTAGAAGGCCAGAGTGGTGCCCAGCGTAGCAGGCGCCGCCGCAGCGAGAGCAAGCCACCCACCTCCATCCGGACGGCGGACTCCGGCCACCTCTGATGTCATCGTCATCCTCCTCCGGCGCTCGCTCGATCCCGCCTCACAACGGTACAGCATCGTGGCCGCCGGCGGCCCGCCGAAGTCCCGGCTCCCACTCGGTCCATCGCCCACGTATAGTCGACCCGATGATCGTCACCATGATCCTCGTGTTCCTCACGGCCATCGTGGCCGGCGCGTTCGGCGGCATGCTCGGCGTCGGCGGCGGCATGGTCCTCATCCCCGTGGTCACGCTGTTTCTCGGCGTGCCGATGAAGGTCGCCATAGGGGCCAGCATCGTCAGCGTCATCGCGACGTCGTCGGCGGCCCAGATCGTCTACGTGCGCCGCGGCCTCACCAACACGCGCCTCGGCATGGTCCTCGAGTTGGCGACCTCGCTCGGCGCCATCCTCGGAGGCCTGACCGCCGTGCTTCTGGAGGCACGCGTCCTGCAGGGCCTCTTCGGCGCCCTGCTGCTCTGGACCGCCTGGGGCATGCACCGTGGCCGCCATGCCGACGGCGCCCACGAGGCGACCGGGCTGCTGCCGCAGCGCTACCTCGACGAGAGTACCGGCCAGACGGTGGAGTACGGCGTCCACCGGCTGCCGCTGGGCATGGGCCTGAGCTTCATCGCCGGCAACGTCTCCGGCCTGCTCGGCGTGGGCGGCGGGTCGGTGAAGGTCCCCGTCACGAACCTGCTCATGAACGTGCCGCTCAAGGCCGCCATCGCCACGAGCAACTTCGCCATCGGCGTCACGGCTGCGACGAGTGCCGCGATCTACTACGGCAAGGGGTTCATGGACCCCCGCGTAGCCGCCCCCACGGCGCTCGGGATCCTCATCGGAGCTCAGATTGGACCACGTGTCGGCGCCCGCCTGCGGTCGCACGTGCTGAGGATCGTCTTCACGCTCCTGCTGCTCGCGTTCGCCGTCCAGATGTTCGTCGGCGCGGCCCGATGAGCACCGTCGACGACCGCGCCGACACGGAAGGCCACGCCGAGCCGGCCGACCGGCCGGCGCCGGCCGTCGACGAGCGTATCGACAGGCTCGTCCGCCGGGTGCTGACGGTCGGCCTCAGCCTCAGCGCCATCCTTCTGTGCGCCGGCTTCGTCACCTGGGCGGCGCGTGGCGGCGACATGCCGGCCACGGTCCCCGGTCCGCTGAGCGCAGCTCGGAGTCTCGCCGCGCTCGACCCGATCGGCTTCTTCTCCTACGGGCTGCTGGTGCTGATACTCACGCCGTTCGTGCGTGTGGCCGGCTCGATCGTGATCTTCCTGCGCGAGCACGACTGGCGCTTCGCCGCCGTCACCGGCCTCGTCCTGGTGAGCATGGGAGCCGGCCTGCTGGTCGGCTCGCTATGACCCCACCGGCAGACGGACTCAGCGGTGCGATCGGAGCGACGCACGCGCCGGACACAGCGAAGAACGATCTTCGACGGCGCTGAACGGCTGAGACGAGACGGCGCTCCTCAGCCCGGAAGAGGTCCTCGGGCGCCGGTCAGGCGTCCTCGATCCTGGTGATCGTGATGCAGGCGTCCTTCGGGAAAGCCAGCTCGGCCGCCACTTCGATGGCCTTGATGATGCCGCTCGAGACAGGGCACGCGGTGTGCTGCAGGTGTTCCTCGGCCAACTCGAAGGTACGCGGCCGCCCGCCTCGGTAGCTGATCTCGCCGAAGGCGTCGACCTCGGTGAGCTCGGCGGCCAGCTTCTGGACATTGGGGCACTCGCTCTCGATGTCGATGGTGCACTTGTAGTCCACACAGTCCACATCGACCGTCGTGGTGAACCCGCAGATACCCGATGTGATCTCCGAACGCGCTTGCATCGCTCCACTCCCACCTCAGTCCGACTTCACGCTCCTGCTTCGGCGCACGTCCCGCATTATACCCCTGAAGGTATAGCTCATGCTTCCCTGAGGCCCCTGACGGGCATCACGGCAAGCGGTCACGGACGACCGCCCCCAGGCCGGCGGCGACGGCGCCGAGCGCGGAGCTCAACGCTGCGAGGCTCGGGAAGCGCACCAGATGACCGGCACAGTCGCAGTCGGAGGCGCCGAACCGCAGCCGCGCGGACGACGAGCCCGGCGCTGTGGTGGCGGCGACCGCCGGACGTGCCCCGCCGGCGCGGACGAGCGCGTCGGCCAGCGCACACTCCGCGCTCGCACACGCCGATCGTGAGGTCGGTGCGCTCGGCGGGACGTCGATCGACCAGGCGTGGGTGGCGGGATGCTGCGAGAACAGGTAGTCGGCGTGCCAGCGCAGCGGCTTGCCGGCGCGCATGTGACGAGCTACGCGCGCCCTTCGCCCGCGCTGTGCGCTGCCGATGTACGCGTACCAGCCACGATCCAGGTCGAGGACGCTGTGTGCCGCCACCGCGAGACGCTCCCGCCGCGGCAGCCGCGCGGCGACCACATAGAGACGACACGGCGCCGCGGCGTCACCGGTCCGACGGCCGTCCTCACCCGGCCGCACCCTCATGCGCCGCCGCGGCTGGCAGCGCGGGCAATAGTGGGTGCCGCGACCGCCGACGACCAGGCGCCGGATCGGCGTACCGCAGGTTCGGCACGGCCCGCCGGTGCGCTGGTAGACGTTGAGGATCTCCTGGAAGTGCCCGCGCCCTCCGGCGGGGTCGACGAAGCTCTCCACACTGGATCCCTCGTGATCGATCCCGAGCTGCAGCGTCTCGCGGATGGCGTGATGCAGCCGTGCCGCTTCGCGCGGACCGACCGAGCCCGCCGGACGCAGAGGGTGCAGCCGGGCGCGGAACAGCGCCTCGTCGGCGTAGATATTGCCGACGCCGGCGAGGTGTCGCTGGTCGAGCAGGAACGACTTCAGCGGCGCCCGGCGCTCCGACATGAGCGATCTGAGGCGCTCGACCGTCAGCTCATCGTCGAGCGGCTCGACGCCGAGGTCGGCGAAGAACTCCCCGATGCCGGCCGCGGGCACCGCCCACAGGCCGCCGAAGCGTCGCACGTCGTAGAACAGCAGCCGCGAGCCGTCGTCGAACCGCACTGAGAAGCGCGGCGGGGCGGTGGCCGTCGGGTCGGCCTCGAAGAGCAGACGCCCGGTCATACGCAGATGGACGACCATATACACCTCTGTCGGCGACGCCGTGGCGACCGGCGCCGCCGCAGAAGCGCGCCGCGCCGTCAGCTCCAGCAGCAACCACTTGCCGCGTCGCCCGGTCCGCACCACCGGCCTGCCGACCAGGCGCCGTGACAGCTCGGTCTCGCTGGATGCGCTGACGGCGGCATCCGCCACCATCACCGCGACGATGGTGCGCCCCACTACCCGGGGGTCGAGACGGCGACGGACGATCTCCACTTCCGGCAGCTCAGGCACCGGTCCGGTCCTCCGGAACGCGGTGCGCCCAGGCCCAGAGGAAGGCGCGCGCCTGCTCTGCGGTCTGGACCTCTCCGGCGTCGACCTCTTCCTGCAGCGCCGCCAGCGCGTCGCCGATCCGCGGCCCCTCGCCCTCTCCCAGCAGCTCCATGACGTCGCGACCGCTGAGGGGGAGCGGGAGCGTCTCCTTGGGTATCTCGAGCCACACCTTGCGGGCCAGCCGGTAGTGGCGCGCCATCGATCTCGCCGTGGTCCTCTCGCCGCGGGTCGCCAGACGGTCGGCCAGAGACAGGATCACCGATTCGTAGACGAACGGCTCGACGGCACGCCGGTAGCGGACCAGTGCCCGTCGCGAGAGGGGCGACTCGCGGACGAGGAAGCCGAGCCTGAGGTGGTTGAGGACGAGCACGCCGAGGTAGTGCGAGAAGCGGCGGCTCATGCCCAGCCGCCGCACGATGGCGTCGGCCATAGTGGCCCCGACCTCGTCGTGGTGCCAGAACATGATGCGACCCTCGTCGTCGACGCGGCGCACGACCGGCTTGCCGATGTCGTGGAGCAGTACGGCCCACGCGAGCGGGGCGAGCTCCGGCGCTCCCGGCAGCCCGCACTCCTCCGGCGGCGCCAGGAACCGGCGACCGCCGAACTGCTCCACCAGTCGCCACAGATGGTCGAGCGCCTCGAGCGTGTGGGCGAAGACGTCGAGATGGTGATAGGCGTTCTGCCCGCAACCCTTGAGGGCCGCCAACTCCGGCAGCACGACGTCCAGGCCGCCGGCTCTGTCGAGGATGCGGACCGCCGACCCCGCCGACGGCAGGCCCAGCAGGGCGGTCACTTCCCCGGCGACACGCTCACCGCTGACTTCGGTGAGGCCCGCTGCCGCCTCGCAGGCGCGGCGCATGAGACCCTCGACAGGCTCGAGGTCGAGCGCCGCACTCAGACGGGCCAGGCGGATCACGCGAGCCGGATCGGCGGCGAGTGCCGTCTCGCTGCAGTCTCGCAGCCGGCCGGCGGCAAGATCGGCCATCCCACCGAGCGGGTCGATCGGCACGCCGATCCCCACCCGGCCGCGAGGATCGCCGGCCCGCACCGGCAGGGCCATCGCATCGACGGTGAAGTCCCGCGCCCGCAGGTCGTCCTCGAGGCTCGTGCCGCGCAGCGGCGAGACGTCGACGACTCCGTTCGCCAGAACGACGCGATGGGCCGAGAACGCCTCCGAGTAGGTGAAGTACGAGCCGCCGAGCACGTCGGCGAGCCGCCGCGCCAGCCGCGCGGTGTCGCCGCGCACGGCGTAGTCCAGGTCCTTGCTCGGCCGTCGCGCCAAACCGTCGCGGACGGCGCCGCCGACCAGCCACGCCTCTTCGCCGGGCGCCAGGCAGGCGGCCACCACGCTGCTGACGCGGGCCGCCTCAAGCATCGCCCGTCCGTGCGTGTCGTCCTGACGGCGTCATGGACCGGATCGCTCGCCGGTGTAGCGGCGCACGGTGCGCGGGCTGATGTCGCAGACGATCTCGTAGTTGATCGTCCCCAGCAGTCGCGCCATGTCCTCGCAGAGGATCCGCTCGCCGCCGCAGTCGCCGATGAAGACGACCTCGTCGCCCGGCGCGCACGCGTCCCACGGCAGCCGCACGGTCAGCTGGTCCATGCTGATGGTGCCGGCGATGGGGCAGCGGCGGCCGGCGATGAGCACCTCGCCGCGATCCGTGAGCGCCCGGCAGACGCCGTCGGCGTAGCCGATCGGCACGATGCCGATGCGGGTACGCTCCGCGGCGATGAACCGCCGGCCGTAGCCGACCGAGCCACCCGGCTCGACGATGCGCTCGCCGGCCAGATAGGAGCTCCAGCGCAGCGCCGGACGGAGGCCGAAGGTCTCCGGTGTCCGGTTGCCGGGATCGAGGCCGTACGTGGCGATGCCGGCGCGACCCATGTCGAAGTGGGCCCGCGGCTCGCGCAGGATGGCGGCGCTGTTGGCGATGTGAGCGATGGTGCCCGGGAAGCGGGCCTTGAACTCGCGTTCCAGGGCCGCGAAGCGTTCGAGCTGCTGGAAGAAGAACGTCTGGTCGTCTTCGTCGGCGGTCGCCAGATGGCTCATGAGCCCGACCGGCCGGCCGCGGCGTGCGCCGAGCACGGCCGCCAGCTCGAGGGTCGCCGCCTCGTCGACACCGAGGCGGCCCATGCCGGAGTCGTACTTGATGTGCGCCGCGGCGCCGGCGCCACCGGCTGCCAGCGCGAACGGCCGCGACCAGACCACCACCTGCGCGCCGGCGTCGACGGCGCGGCGCAGCTCGGCGCCGGTCATGGCGCCGAACACGAGGACCGGCGCCGTCAGGCCGGCGGCGCGCAGCTCCTCTGCCTCGGTGACCGTCGCCACCCCGAGCCAGGTCGCCCCGGCCTCGAGAGCGGCGCGCGCCACCGGCAACGCGCCGTGGCCATAGCCGTCGGCCTTGACGACCGCACAGAGATCGGCGGCGGTCGGCAAGCGGCGACGCAGAAGGGCGATGTTGTGCCGGATGGCCGCCAGGTCGACCTGGGCCAGCGCGCGCTCTCTGCCGTCCAGCATCGGCGTCCTCAGAGGCCCATCGCCCGCAGGACCTCGTGGCGGGCGATCAGGCCCACGACCTTCTCGCCCTCCACCACCGGCAGACGGTTGATGCGCTTGTCGGCCATGATCGTCGCCGCCTCGCGGACCGCGGTCTGCGGCGTCACGGTGAGCACGTCGGTGGTCATGAGGTCCTTGACGGTCGCGCCGGTGATCTTCCGCAGCCGATCCTCGAACTTCTTTGGGCTCTGCAGGTAGATCTGGGCGTCGAGGAACTGGATGTAACGCGGGAAGTGCAGGTCCGCGTCCTGGGCCACCAGGTCGCCCTCGGTGACGATGCCGAGCAGCGCGCCGTCGGCGTCGGTGACCGGGCAGCCGCTGATGCCGTGCTCGTGGAAGAGGTCGGCCAGCTCCTTGACCGTCGCGTCGGGGCCGATGGTGATGACGTCCGTCTTCATGTACTCGCCGACGAGCGGTTCGCCCTCGGCCGGCTCATCGTGGTGCCGCGCCATGCTCTTCCTCCTCTTCGTCGGCGAGCTCGCCGCCGGTCTTGACATGCTCTACCGCCGCCGGCAGGAACTCGAACAGGTCGCCGGCGATCATGCACTCGGTCCCCACGGCCAGGTCGGCGGCCAGGTCGGCGGCGAGCCCGTGGACATAGCCGCCGAGGCAGGCCGCATCGGTAGCCGGAAGCCCTTTGGCGAGCTGGGCGACGATGGCGCCGCTCAGCACATCGCCGGTGCCCGGCGTGGCCAGCCCCGGATTGCCGGTGGGGATCACGTACGCCGCTCCGGACGGATCGGCGACGATGCTCGCCTCGCCCTTGAGGAGCACGGCCGCCCCGCTGCGGCGGGCCGCCTCGCGCACGCTGCTCAGGCGATGGGCACTCACCTCGCCCGCCGAGGTGCCCAGCAGCCGCGCCAGCTCGCCCTCGTGCGGGGTCAGCACGGTGGGCGCCTCGCGGCCGGCCGGCGCCTCGAGGTCGTCGCCGAGTGCCCACAGGCCGTCGGCGTCGATGAGCATCGGCACCGGCTCGCTGATCAGGGTGCGCACCACGTCGACCGTCTCCGGCGCCCGGCCGAGGCCGGGGCCGAGCGCCGTGGCCCGCAGCCCGGCCATCTCCTCACGCAGCGCCTCCAGGCTGACGGCGCTGAGGTGCTGCTCGTCGGGCAGCGGTACCGTGATGACTTCCACGAACGGCCTGTCTGAGGCGGCCGCCGCGGGGACGGCGCAGTGCACCAGGCCGGCCCCGCTCCGCAGTGCACCCATGGCGGTCATGAACGCGGCGCCGCCCATGCCGCGGCTGCCGCCGACCACCAGCACCGTACCGACCGAGCGCTTGTGGTCCAGGGAGCCCTTGAGACGCAGCAGCGGCGCCAGACCTTCGGCGTCGAGCAGCCAGACGTCGGGCTCGACCTCGCAGGCCCGCGGGATGCCGATCGGCACCACCACGACCTCGCCGGCCAGCGCCCCGCCGGGTGTGACGAAATGGCCGATCTTGGCGGCGTGGAACGTCACCGTGAGGTCGGCGTCGACCGCCGGCCCGCCGACCTCGCCGGTGCTCGCATCCACTCCACTGGCGATGTCGACGGCGACGATCGGTGCCGGCGTGCGCCCCATCAGGGCGATCGCCTCGGCCGCCGGCCCACGTGCCGCACCGGAGAAGCCGGTGCCGAACACCGCGTCGACCACCAGGTCGGGAAACAGTTCCGCCTCGTCGTCGTCGGGCAGCCCGTCGCGCACGTCGATGCCGAGCGCCTCGATGATGCGCAGGTTCAGGAGCGCGTCGCCCTTGTAGCCGTCGCGGCTGGCGACGGCGAAGACGGTGACGTCGATGCCCTCCGAGGCCAGCTCGCGGGCGATGACGAACCCGTCGCCGCCGTTGTTTCCCTTGCCGCAGTAGACCACCACGTGCGCCGGGTCGTAGCGCTCGAGGATCTCTGTCGCCACGCCGGCGCCGGCACGCTCCATCAGGTGGCCGCCGGGGATGCCGATGCCCTCGATGGCGCCGGCGTCCATGGCGCGCATCTTCTCGGCCGAGTACAGCCCGCCGAGCAACGCGTCGATCATGAGGTGCCTCCTTCGGGCGACCGCTCCGGGAGAGTGATACCCGCCACCGCGACCGCTATCGCGGCCGCGTACGTTGCCGTGTGCGTCAGTGATATCTCGACGGCGGCGACGCCGCGTTCGCCGGCCGCCAGAGCGGTGCGGCCGGCCAGCCGTACGCTCGGCCGGCCGCCGCCCAGCACCTCGATCTCGCGGAAGTCGATGACGCCGGTGCCGAGCGCCTTGCCGACAGCTTCCTTGGCGGCGAAGCGCGCCGCGAAACGCTCACCCGGCGCCGCGCAGCCGCGGCAGTAGGCGCGCTCGCCGGCGGTGAACAGGCGCTCCTCGGCGGCCCGCCGGCGGGCGAGCAGGCCGGCCACGCGAGCCACGTCGACCAGATCGACGCCGACCCCGACGACCGCTCCCGGACCGCGCTGCTCACGGCCGGGCGTACCCGTCACATCCGATCCGGCGACACTCATCGCCGACCTCTCGCCAGGACGATCGTCCGTCATTCCACCGTGACCGTCTTCGCCAGGTTGCGGGGCTGGTCGACGTCGCAGCCCTTGAGCCGGGCGATGGCGTACGCGAGCATCTGCAGCGGCACGACCGCCACGATCGGCGCCAGCCAGGGGTCGCAGCGCGGCACGTACAGCACCGCCGCCGCGAGTTCGTCGATGGCGGTGTTGCCTTCACTGGCAACGGCGATGACGTCGGCCTTGCGAGCTCGCACCTCCTCGATGTTGGAGACGAGCTTGGGGTAGATGGGACCGTCGGTAGCGACCACGACGACCGGCGAACCCTCGTCGAGCAGGGCGATCGGCCCGTGCTTCATCTCTCCGGCGGCGTACGCCTCGGTCGGGATGTAGCTGATCTCCTTGAGCTTCAGCGCCCCTTCGAGGCAGACGCCGTAGCCGGTGTGCCGGCCGAGGTACAGGAAGAACCGCTGGCTGTGGTACCGCTCGGCGATCCGATCGAGGCCGCGATGGTTGTCGAGGTACGCCTGGATGAGGTCCGGCACCTCGCGCAACTGGCGACCGATGCCGGCCAGCTCGGCCGCGTCGGCGGTGCCGCGCACGCGCGCCATGTGCAGGGTCAGCAGCAGCAGCGCGGCGACCTGGGCGGTATGCGTTTTGGTGGCCGCCACCCCGATCTCCAGACCGGCACGTGTGAACAGCACCGCGTCGGCGTCGCGCGTGGCCTGGCTGCCCATGATGTTGGTGAGCGCCAGCACCGTCGCCCCCGCCGCTCGCGAGAGACGCATCGCCACGAGGGTGTCGAGCGTCTCGCCGGACTGCGTGATGCCGATGACCAGGGTCTCGGGATCGAGGACCGGGTCCTTGTACCGGAATTCGCTGGCGACCTCGATCTGCACCGGCACCCGCGCCAGCCGCTCCATGGCGTACGACGCGACCAGTCCGGCGTGATACGAGGTGCCGCAGGCGACGATGAAGACCCGCCGGATGCCGCGCAGCAGCCCGTCGTCGAGCCCCGTCTCGGTGAGGTCGACCGAGCCGTCCTCGCAGAGCCGACCGGCCAGCGTGGCGGTGATGGCGGCCGGCTGCTCGTGGATCTCCTTGAGCATGAAGGTCTCGAAGCCGCCCTTCTCGGCCGCATCGTCGTCCCAGGGGACGTCCTGCACCTGCCGCTCGACAGGGGCGCCGGAGGAGTAGGTGACCGTGGCCCCGCCGGCGGTGACGCACACCACGTCGCCGTCCTCGAGCACGATCATGCGCTTCGTGTGGCTCAGGAACGCCGGGATGGCGCTGGCCAGGAACATCTCGCCGTCCCCGACGCCGACCACCAGCGGCGCCTCGTGCCGCGTGCCGACGATGAGGCCGGGTTCGTCGAGCGTCACCGCGCAGAAGGCGAAATGCCCCTCCAGGCGGGCGATGGTGGACCGCACCGCCGTCTCGAGACCTTCGCCGATGCGCTCCTCGATGAGGTGCGCCACCACCTCGGCATCGGTCTCGGAGGTGAGGACGTGGCCGGCGGCGGTGAGCTCTTCGCGCAGCGCCTTGTAGTTCTCGATGATGCCGTTGAGCACGATCGAGATGCGCCCGCTGCAGTCGCTGTGGGGGTGGGCGTTCTCCTCGCTGGGCCGGCCGTGGGTCGCCCAGCGGGTGTGGCCGAGACCGACCGGGGCCTGCGACGGTTCTCCGGCCGCCGCCGCATTCAGGGCGTCGAGGTTGCCGACCGCCCGCGTCACGGCGATGCCGTCCGGCTCCACCATGGCGATGCCGGCCGAGTCGTAGCCGCGATATTCCAGTCGCTTGAGTCCCGCGAGGATGATCGGCTGCCCCGCTCGATGCCCCGCGTAGCCGACGATTCCGCACATACGGCCTCACCTTTCGTCGTGTACCCGAGCGGTCCGCTCGGTGAGGGCAGGCGGGCAGGATCGTGACGGCACACGCGGAGCGTTCTGTCCCCGGCGTTTCCGCCGGGATTTGTCGGTCCGCTGACGACCGTGCCTGGCCGGGAGGCATCCGCCGAAGGATTCGATGAACCTCCCCCTCGTCACCCTGCGCTCCCCGGACCGGTGACCGATCGCCGATCGATCGCCCCGACGGGTCGACGACGGCACGAGGCCGCCGTGCGTGCGCGAGGGTCTGGCGCTTCTGTGCGTGCCCGCTCGCCTCTTCCAGATCGTCCTGCCGGCGTCCTCCCGGCGCCGTCGCCGCCGTACGCCGCCTATTCTACCCGGGTCACGGCCGGCCGGCTGCGTCGAGCCTGCCCGTAGCGCCTCGAGGGATGGCGGACGCGTTCGGCCGGATGCCGGCATGCCGGCCGGCATGCGACGGTGGTCCCACCGTCTGGACGGTCGCCACGAAGGATCAGCCGAGCTCGTCCCGGACCACGCCGGCGAGGCGGTCACAGACCGCCTCGCACTCCTCGATGCTCGGCGCCTCGACCATGATGCGCACCAGCGGTTCGGTACCCGAGGGCCGCACCAGGACGCGGCCGCGGCCGTCCAGACGGCCGGCTTCCTGTTCCACCGCCGTCCAGACCGCAGCCGCCTCGCCCAGCTCGTCGCGGTCGCGCACGGCGACGTTGACCAGGCGCTGCGGCAGGCGCCGCATGATGGCGGCCGCCTCGTCGAGGCTCGTGCCGGCCGACCGCAGCGCCTCGAGCAGCAGCAGCGCCGTGGCCAGACCGTCGCCGGTGGTGGCGACGTCACGATCGATGATGTGACCGCTCTGTTCACCGCCGAGCACGTAGTCTCCGCGCAGCATCTCTTCCAGAACGTAGCGGTCGCCGACATCGGTGACCTTCACCGAGATACCTTCGCGATCCATGGCGTGATGGAAGCCGAGGTTGGTCATCACCGTCGTCACGACCGTGTCGCCGCGCAGGGCGCCGGTCTCCTTAAGGTGCCGGGCGAGAACGGCGATGATGAAGTCGCCGTCGACGAGCTCGCCGCGCCGGTCGACCGCCAGGACACGGTCGCCGTCGCCGTCGAAGGCCAGCCCGAGATCGTAGCCGTCGGCGCGCACAGCCTCCTGCAGCATCTCGATGTGGGTGGAGCCGCAGCCGGCGTTGATGTTCAGCCCGTTCGGCGCGCAGCACGCACAGGACACCTGCGCGCCGAGCCTGGAGAACGCCAGCGGCGCCGCCTCGGACATGGCGCCGTTGGCGCAGTCGACGGCGAACCGCAGGCCGGAGAGCTCGACCGGCAGACGGTCCAGCAGCGTATCCACGTACAGCTCGACCGCATCGTCGATGCTGCGGGCGGCGCCGAAGCCGGCTCCTGTGGCGCACGGCGGATCATCGACGAGCAGTCCCTCGATCTCCGCCTCCTCCTCGTCCGAGAGCTTCATCCCAACGTGATCGAAAAGCTTGATCCCGTTGTCGGCGAAGGGATTATGCGAGGCCGAGACGACCACCCCGGCGTCGGCGCCGCGCTGGGCGACCAGCGCCGCCAGTCCGGGCGTCGGCAGCACGCCGGCGATCTCGACGTGCCCACCACCGGAGGTGATCCCGGCCACCAGCGCGGCCTCGAGCATGGGGCCGGAGAGACGTGTGTCTCTGGCGATGATGAACAGCGGATGCTCACCGCGGCGGGCGGCCAGGACCACGGCCGCCGCCCGTCCCACCTTGACCGCGAAGTCGGGCGTGAGCAGCTCGCCGGCCACCCCGCGGATGCCGTCTGTGCCGAAGTAGGTGCCCATCTGTGCTCACCTTCCGAGCGGTCTGTGACGACGCTCTACGGGCAGCGGCGTGCTGCCGTCGCGGTGTGAGACCCACCCTGCGAGGGCCACCGCCGCCCCAACGCCCGCGGTATGGTATGCCGCTCACCGGTCGGCGGCAAATCGCCGCCGCGGCGGAGGGACGTCGCCGCCATGACTCCGACGCGACGGTGCAGCGCACTCCCGCCCTCGCCGCCTCAGGCTGCGCCGCGGAACGACGAGAGGCCGCCGTACGGCGGCCTCTCGCAGGAATGCTCTTGTGACACGCCGGCCGAGGCGACTGACCGGCAGCGCCCGGCGGTCGTCAGCGCTTGCTGAACTGCGGCCGCTTGCGCGCCTTGTGCAGGCCGGCCTTCTTGCGCTCGACGGTCCGGGAGTCGCGCGTGAGGAAGCCCGCCCGCTTGAGCGGCGTGCGCAGGCTCTCGTCGGCCTCGCAGAGCGCCCGGGCGATACCGTGCCGCATGGCGCCGGCCTGACCGGCGACGCCACCACCGCGCACGTTGACCTTGACGTCGAACTTGCCGGCGGTGTGAGTGGTCTCGAACGGCATCATGGCGACGGTCTGCAGCACCTTGCGGCCGAAGTACGTCTCGAGGTCGCGTCCGTTGACCTCGACGCTGCCGCTACCGGGGATGAGCGACACGCGCGCGACGCTGCTCTTGCGCTTGCCGGTCGCCCTGTAGACCACTGCTGCCACGCTCTTACTCCTTGATCTCCAGCACCTGCGGGCGCTGGGCCTTGTGGGGATGATCGGCGCCGGCGTAGATCTTCAGCTTGCGGAGCTGCGCCCGCCCGAGACGGTTATGGGGCAGCATGCCGCGCACGGCGCGCCGCACGATCTCTTCGGGGCGGCGGGCCAGCAGGTGCTGGAACGACTCGGCGGTAAGGCCCCCGGGATAGCCCGAGTGCCGGTAGTACATCTTCTGCTCGGCCTTCTTGCCGCTGACACGCACCTTCTCCGCATTGACGACGATGACGAAGTCGCCGGTGTCGATGTTGGGCGTGTAGATGGGCTTGCGCTTGCCGCGCAGCGTGTCGGCGATCAACGTCGCCACCTTGCCGAGCGTCTGGCCGGACGCATCGACGACGTACCACTGCTTCTCGATCTCTGACGGCTTGGCGACGTACGTCTTCATGCTTCGCTTTCCGGGATCGGTGGGACACGGAAACGTGCCGCTCGGACACGCGAGCGGGTAGTCTAGCCGACCGGCTGCGCCTATGCAAACGAGGTCATGCCGACCCGGCGGTCGCGCCCGCCGGACCCGGAGCGGCCGCCCTGCCCGCCCGCGTCCCGCCCGCCCCGTGCCGCCTCAGGGAGCGGCCAGCCGGCGCAGGCCGACGACGTCCCCGACGTCGAGGGAGAGCACCTCGGCCGCGGAGCCCTCGCGTACGCACACCGCCGCCTGTCCGTAGCTGTCGATGAGCACCACGATGTCGCTGCGCCGGACGCCGGAGAACGTGGTCGCGATCCGCGCGTGGTAGCGCTGGCCGCCGCTGAGCAGCTCGATGTCGCGGCCCAGGTCCGCCGACTGCAGGCAGTCGCGCGAGCAGTCGAGCGCGACGTTGCCGTACCTGTCGATGAGCACCGCGTGTGCGTCGACGCCGTCCGGCGCATACTGCGGCTCGGGGACGTCGAGGCGGACCAGTTCGTCCGGGTCCAGCGGACGGCCGGCCTCGGGCAGCGGCACGCCCTGAGCCAGGTGCGCCGCTACCGGCGCGAAGATGTCCCGGCCGTGGAACGTCGCCGACAGCGGCTCCAGCCAGAGCCTGGAACTGGTCAGCTCGATCGCCTCGACGATGCCGTCGTCGGCCTCGGCCGCCGGCACCAGCAGCCCGTTGTCGGGGCCTACGAAGAGGCGGTCGCCGGCGCTGCGCAGGACGACCGCCCGCCGCTCCCCGCCGACGCCCGGATCCACCACCGCCAGGTGCACGGCACGCTCCGGCATGTACGGCAGGGTGTTGCGGACCACGAAGGCGCCGGAGAGCACGCTCTGCGGCCGGATCCCGTGCGTGACGTCGATGACGTGCACACCGGGTGCGATGCGGCTGATGACGGCCCGGCAGACACCGGCGAAGTCGTCTTCGTAGCCGTAGTCGCTGTAGAAGCAGATGCTGCGCACGATGCCCCCTCTCAGACCTGGCCGGGCGGGCGGTCGTCGTGACCCTCCCGATCGCCCGCGGTCACGTCGTGCCCGGCGCTGGCTGCGGCCGCCCCGGCCCCCGGATCGGGGATCTCGCCGCCGGCGGCCGTGTCCGCTCGGTTCGCGCCGCCGTCCGGCACCGCCTCAACGGCAGCACGCACGCCGCCGCCGTCCGGCACAGCCGTGCTCTGATCGGTCTCGCGCAGAGCGTTCACACGCTGCGTCAGGCGCACGAGCCGCCGCGCCAGGAGGGCGAACAGCAGCAGCAGGGCCACCAGAACGACCGCATAGGCCGCCGCCACGTACCAGACCGCTTCTTCCAGGTTCATCGTTCCTCCAGGAGGTCCTTGACCTCGTCGAGCGCCTCGGCCCCCGCGGCAAGCGCGATCTCGCTGCGCAGCACGGCCGCGAGCAGGGCAAACATGCCGAGCGTGCACACCACGAAGGTCAGCGCCATGCTCGTCTCCATGCTCGCCTCCGACGCCGTGATCACAACGGGGTGCAGCCCGTCGGGCAGGTACCGCGTGGCGAAGAAGGTCACCGGCACCGTGACGAAGGCGATGATCGCGTACACGGAGCCGACGGTCTCCCGGCGCTGCTCGTCGTCGATCGATCCGCGCACCACGAAGTAGGCGGCGTAGACCAGCAGCGCCAGGAGGAAGGTGGTGAGGCGCGGCTCCCAGGCCCACCAGACACCCCAGGCGGCGCGCCCCCAGATCATGCCGGTGATCATGACCAGGCCGCTGAAGAACAGGCCCAGGCGGACGGCGGCCACCTCGAGCCCCGGAGGAGGAGCGGCTGGTCGGATGAGCCGCAGCACCGCGGCCACGAACGCCACCGCGAAGGCGACGAGCGCCGTCTCGGCGATCGGAGCGTGGAAGTAGAAGATCTTCTGGGTGAAGCCCAGGCCGGAGGCGTCGACCGGCGTCACCAGGAACGCCAGCAGGACGCCGGCACCGAGCAGCAGCGCCGCCCAGACGTACAGGAAGGAGGCGCTCACCAGGGCCCTCGGCAGGCTCACCGGCCGCCCGGCCGGAGCGGACCGGGCCGCCGCCGGCGTCATGGCCACTCTCTCATGCGTCCTCACAGGGTCGTCCGTCACCGCCGCTCGCCTTTCGCGGTCAGTCTTTCATGAGCAGATCGTACGTGCCCCAGGCCAGCACCAGGAAGACGACGTCGTATGCCGCAAGAAAGCCCAGTCTGCCGAGCACGTCGGCGAGCGGCGCTCCCCGGTCGACGATCGCCGCGGTCGCCGACGTGGCCGCGATGACCACCGGCACCAGCAGCGGGACCAGGACCACCGGCAGCACCAGGTCGCGCGAGCGGGCGTGCAGCACCATGGTCGCCACCAGCGTGCCCACCGAGGCCAGTCCGATGTCCGCCAGCAGCACGACCGGCGTGCAGGCCAGCAACCTCACGGCCGAGCCTTCGAGGAAGAACAGGCCGAAGACCGGGATCGCGACCACCTGCATCACCAGCAGCAGCGCCAGATTGGTGATCGCCTTGGCGCAGAAGACGAGCACCCGGTCGACCGGGCAGAGCAGCAGACCGTCGAGGCACTCGTCCTCACGTTCATGCGCGAAGGTCCGGCTCAGGCCCAGCATGGCGGCGAAGACGAAGATGACCCACAGCATGGCGGCGGGGACGGTGCCGCCGCCGGGACCGGCGTCGCCGACGGCCCCCGGGCCACCGAGAGAGCCGGAGCCTCCGGGAGAACCGGTAGAGGCGCCGCTCCAGCCGTAACGGACCACGACCATCGCCACCACGGCGAAGATCACCATGCTCAGGACGGTCTGCAGGCGACGCGTCTCGAGGAGCAGGTCGCGCCGCAGAAGGGCGAGCAGCTGACGGCCGGCCATCTCAGCGGCTCCCCGTACCGGGAGCGCACACGTCCAGCGGATGCAGCCGGCCATCCCGAACCTCGCGCACGGCGGTCGCCCAGCGCATCGGTCGGCTCGGCTCGTGGGTCACCAGTACCACGGTCGTGCGTCCGGCGTGCTCCTCCAGGATGCCGTCGAGCACCCCGGCGGCACGATCGTCGAGCCCTCCATAGGGCTCGTCCAGCAACAGCACCGACGGGTCGTGCAGGAGCGCCCGGGCGATGGCCAGCCGCTGCCGCATGCCGCGCGAGAGCTCGCCGGCGGCGTCGTGAGAGCGCCGGCGCAGCTCCACGCGGTCCAGCATCTCCGCCGCCCGTGCGGCGGGATCAGGCAGTCCGTACATGTCGGCGTAGAACCGCAGGTTCTCGGCGGCCGTGAGGTCGCGATACAGCAAGGCGGCGTGGCCCACGTAGCCGACGGCTCGACGTACAGCGGCCGGCTCGGTGCGTATGTCGTGGCCGGCGACCTCGGCGCGCCCGGACGACGGCAGCAGCAGCGTTGCCAGGATGCGCAGCAGCGTCGTCTTGCCGGCGCCGTTGGCGCCCAGCAACAGCAGGAACGCACCCTGCGGCAGCTCCAGGGCCACGCCGCGCAGCACCTCGCGGCGACCGAAGCGCCGGCTCAGACCCTCCACCGCGATCCACGCTCGTTCCGGCGTGCGCTCCACGCTCCTGCCGGTCATGCGGATCCCTCACGCGTGTCGGCGACGGCCGGCCGGACGGCGTCCGCCGGGGCGGCGACGGCCCACGGGGCGTCGACGCCTCCCGGCGCGGCATCACGCTTCGGCGCGGCAGGCTCCTCGCGCGCGGCGACGGCCGCTCCGGCGTCTGCCGGCGCCCGAGCATCTACCGGCGCCCCGGCGTGAGCCGGCACCCGAGAGTCGGCCGGCTCCCGACGCCGGCGCGGCCACAGCGCGACCAGGCCGCCGATCACCAGCAGAGCAGACCCGGCCCAGACGAACCGGACCAGGGGAAAGACGACCACCTCCACGACGATGCCGTCGGTGCCGAACGACACCGGCGAGACGAACACATCCTGCCACGCCAGGCCGAGGATGTCGGCGCGGGGCACCGTCTGGCCATCGTCGGCGTAGTAGTCGATCGCCGGCGCCACCGAGCCGCGCGAGCGGCCGTCGCTCTCCACGTCGAAGCGGATCGCGACCCGCTCACCGCCCTGGGCGACGGCGCCGACATCGAGGCCTGCGATCGTGAGCCGGACGTCGCCGATCGAGGCCACGGCGCCGCTCTCCGGCGGCAGTTCGAGCTGAGCCCGCGCTCTGTACATGCCTGCTCCGATCAAACCGGCGACCAGCACCGCCAGGCCGATGTGCACCAGCACCGCGCCCCAGGGACAGCGGCGAAGCGCCGCGACCGAGCGGCCGGCCACAGAAGCGCCGGCCGGTCCACGAACGGTGCGCGGACGGCACCAGGCAAGCGTGGCGGCAGCGGTGAAGGCGCAGACGGCCAGACCTGTGAGACCCAGCGGCTCGCTCGCCCAGCCGACCGCCGCCAGCCCGGCGACGGCGATCACCGCGACGGCGACCGGCGCGGCGAGGCGCTCGACAGGCGGGCGCAGCCCCTCACCGGAGCGGCCCAGAAGGGGGCACACGCCGACGCCGAGCACCACGAGCATGCCCAGCGGCCGCGCCAGCGTCTCGTACGTCTGCGGCCGCACGGTCTGGCTCAGCGCCAGGGGCGCGATCACGGTCGCGAACGCCAGTGTCATCGCCAGCGTCGTGAGCGCCGCATCGAGAAGCACGTACATGACTCCCCGCCGCCCAAGGGGAGAGGGTGTGACCGACTCGGGAGCGGTCTCTGGGTCGGCGAGCGGCTCGTCTTCGCCGACGCCCTGACGGTCGCCCAGGGCTTTCCAGCGTGCGACCAGCAGCACCGCCGTGAGCGCCGCCACTACAGCGAGCATCGTGGTGAGCACGACAAGCAGCAGATGGCGCTGCGCGAACGCGTGGACGGAGGAGATCGCTCCCGTCCGCGTCGTCCACGCCGCCACGATCGTCAGCCAGAAGGTCAGCGGCGCCAGGACCGCCGTCCAGCGACGCAGGGTGGGATCGCGACGGTAGACATGGATCGAGTGCAGCAGCGCCGTCGCCGTCAGCCAGGGGACCAGCGACGCGTTCTCGACCGGGTCCCAGCCCCAGTACCCGCCCCACGAGAGGATCACGTAGGCCCACCAGGCGCCGAGCCCGATCCCCAGCGACAGGAAGACCCAGCCGCCCAGCGCCCACGCGCGCGAACGGAGGACCCAGCTCGCGGTGAGGCGGCCACTCACCAGTGCCGCGAGCGCGTAGGCGAACGGCACCGCCAGACCGACATACCCGAGGAACAGCGCCGGCGGGTGCAGGGCCATGGCCGGATGCAGCAGCAGAGGGTCGAGACCGGTCGGCGCCGGCGCCGGTACCGGCGCTGCCGAGAAGGGGTCGGAGCCGGCGTCGAAGACGAGGAGCGCGGCGAGGAAGACGGCCACGCAGGTGAGCACAAGGACGGCTCCCTCACGCAGGACCGAGTCACCGTCACGGGCGACGTCGGCTCGTCTTCGACCGGCCCGCAGAGCCGCAGCCGCGATGATCGCCGTGGCCGCCGTCAGGAGCGTGACCCAGAGCAGCAGCGAGCCCTCAGCGCCGGCCCAGAGAGCCGCCACGCGATACGCGGGCGAGAGATCCGGATCCCAGTGCTGCACCACATAGAGGAAGCCGGTGTCGCCGGTGAGGAGCGCCGTCACCAGCGTTCCGGCGGCACAGAAGGCGATCAGGGCGCCGGCACAGACGAGCCAGAGACCGAAGCGCACCGGACCGCGGCGCCGCAAGAACAGGCCGGCCGCCAGGCATGCCGCCGCCGCCAGGAGCAGCGCCAGCAGCACCAGCACGGCGATGCTTCCGGCGAGCCTCACTGAGCAGGCGAGGCGCGTGGAGTCGGCGAGCGGCTCGCTTCGTACTTGGACGGGCACTTGGTCTGCAGTTCGTCCGCCATGATGAGTCCCGCGGCGGCGTCGTAGGTACCCAGCACGACGACGTCGGCATGAGGGCCGAACGTGTCCGGCACGATGCCGGCGTACCGTACGTCGACGGTCTGCGAGGCACCTCGCAGATCGGAGATGACGAACGTCTGCAGCGACCCCTGCGAGGCGATGCTGTCCGGGACGACGCGGCCGCCGACCTTCACGACCTTGCCGTCGAGGTCGCCGGTGGCGAGCTCGCCGACCTGGCGGTAGTAGGCGCCCTGGCTGCGCACCAGCCACACCACTGCTCCCGCGAAGGCGACGACGAGCACGGCGACGGCGATGAGCAGGCGACGACGGGTGATGCGCTCCATGACGGTCTCGATTCTATCCCGCTCGCCGGGGGCAGTGCGCCGGCACGGCCGGCCGCCGGGGGTCGTGGACACCGGCCCGCCGGTGGCGGCCGTGATCAGACTGCAGTGATCCGGGCAGGATTCCCGGTCGGCACGCCGTAGGACAGAGCGAGATGCCGATCGATACCCGCAGAGACCCGCGCCTCGTCGCGGCGCTGTTCGCCGATGTCATCGGCTCGAAGGCGATCGCCGACCGCGACTCCCTGTCCAGCTCGCTGACCCTGACGGCGCGCACGCTCAATGCTGCCTTCGAGCCGGCCATCGCCGAGCCGTTCGCCATCGTCGCCGGCGACGAGATCCAGGGGGCGCTCGCCGACCCGGCCCAGGCGCCCCTCTGTCTGTCGCTGCTGCGGGAGACGCTGGCGCCGATCCGGGCGCGGGCGACGGTCGCCATCGGCATCGTGGAGACCCTGCCCGCCCGCGACAGACCGCGGGACCCCTTCGCCGCCGCCAGCGACAACCTGGCGGGCCTCAAGCGCAGCGGCGGCCTCACCAGCTACAGCGGCACCGGTCCCGCCGGCGACATCCTGCTCAATGCCATCTGCCGGCTCGTCGACCCGCTCCTGGAGGCGCGTTCCGACAAGCAGTGGGAAGCGATCGCAGCCTACCGGCGTCTCGGCCAGCAGCGCGCGGTCGCAGACGAGCTGGGCGTCACACGACAGAGTGTCGGCGACCGGCTTGCCGCCGGGAACTGGCGGGCTACCGAAGACGGCGCCGCCGCCATCGCCGCCTACCTGTCGCTCGTCTGCGGCAGCTGACTCCCGGCCGGCCGGCCACAGCGCTCGCCGAGCCTCGTCCTGCGTGCGGCGCATGACGCCGACGGGCATGGATACTGCCGTGGGTCGAGCGAGCGCCGGCGCACGCCACAGACCCTAGCGAGCGCAGTCACCACCCTGATCGAGCAGCTTCTCGATGCCGTGCGGCAATGCCGCGCGGATCATCTCGAACTGCTCGCGACAGGCCCGGGGGCTGCCCGGCATATTGATGATGAGCGTAAGGCCGCGCAAGCCGCTCTGCGCCCGCGACAGCATGGCGTGCGGTGTCTTCTGCAGGGAGAGAAGTCGCATCGCCTCGGCAAAGCCCGGCGCCCCGCGGTCGATGACGTCGAGGGTCGCCTCCGGCGTCACGTCACGGCTGGTGAACCCGGTCCCGCCGGTGGTGAGGACAAGATTGACGCCGCCCTCATCGGCGAAACGGCGCAACGCCGCCGCTATCTGCTCGCGTTCGTCGGGTACGATGGCGCGCTCGACGCGCGTCACGCCCATCTCGCGCAGCTGCTCCTCGAGCACGGCGCCGCTCTGGTCTTCACGCAGGCCGGCGGCCCCTTTGTCCGAGACCGTCAGCACCGCGGCCCGGATGAGCGCGCAGCGCTGATCGACCGCCGCGCCTTCCGGACCGTCACCGTGCGCCACCGAAGACGTGCGGGCCCTCGAGTGCTGCGACCGGTCGCCGTGTGCTCCTCCGGGCCGCTCGCCGTTCACGCCTCCCCCAGCCCGTCGCCGCCTGTACGACCACCGCCGTCGTGCACCGAGACTCCATCGCCGGAGACGGCACCCTCACGTGACACGTCAGCCTCGCCGCCCAGCACCCGGACCTCGTCGCCGGGCCTCAACGGTCCACCGTGCAGGACGCGGACGAAGATGCCCTCACGCGGCATCACGCAGTCGCCGACCTGATGGAAGATGGCGCAGCGGTCGTGGCACTCCTTGCCGATCTGCGTGACCTCGACACGACAGGGACCGAGACGCAGCCGGGTCCCCAATGGCAGTTCGTGGACGACGACGCCGCGTGTCGTGACGTTCTCACCGAAGGCGCCGGCGGACACGTCGGCGCCGCAGGCTCGCATCCGCTCTATGCTCTCCTCGGCCAGCAGGCTCACCTGGCGGTGCCACGGACCGGCGTGCGCGTCCCCGGCGACCCCATGGCCGACCGCCAGCTCCACCGACGGGCGCGGCTCCTTCCTGACGCCGGTCGCCGTCGAGGTGTTGACCGACACGACGCGGCCGGCGGCCGGCTCCGGTCCCGCGGCGCCGTCTGCCGGGATCATCGGGCGTCACCGACGTCGCCGCCATCGGCATGATCGCGCGCCGCACCGTCGTCCGCCCCGGCGCTCCCGGCGCCGCCCCCACCGGGGCCTCCTGAGGCTTCGCCCCCGCCGGCGCCGGCCGTCTGATCGCCGCGCCGCCAGTGTCCGCTGCGGCCGCCGCGCTTCTCCAGCAGGCGCACGGCATCGATCTGCATGCCGCGGTCGACCGCCTTGCACATGTCGTAGACGGTGAGTGCGGCCACACCGGCGGCCGTGAGCGCCTCCATCTCGACGCCGGTGCGACCGGTCACCCGGGCCTCGGCGACGATGTGCAGGCCCGGCAGCTCCTCGTCGACCTCGATCTCGATGTCGACCACGTCGAGCGGCAGCGGGTGGCAGAGGGGGATCAGCTCCGCCGTCTTCTTGGCCGCGAGGATGCCGGCCAGCCGCGCCGTCCCCAGCACGTCGCCTTTGGGAGCCGCCTCTTCCACGATCATCGCGAGCGTAGCGCGCGCCATCCGCACCGCGGCCTCGGCCCGCGCCATGCGCTGCGTCTGGCACTTGTCGCCGACGTCGACCATGCGCGCCCGGCCGTGCTCATCGACGTGTGAGAGCCGCTGGGCCATGGTCAGCCTCCGATCTGCGACATCGAACGATCGCCGTCGCCGAGCTCCGCGCAGCGGTCGTACGTCTTGGCATCGAGCGCCGCGACCACCGCCCGCTTGAGCTCCCGCGGCTGCGCCAGCAGCGGACGCACATCGAGCTCGGCGCCCGAGAAGAGACACGTGCGCAGCCTGCCGTCGGCGGTGAGCCGCAGCCGGTTGCACGTGCGGCAGAAATGGTCGGACACGCCGGCGATGAAGCCGACGGTGCCCAGCGCCCCGGGCTCGCGCCAGTACACTGCCGGGCCGTGCCCGTACGGTCCCTCCACCATCTCGAGCCCGACCGTGTCCCTGAGCTGCTCCAGCACGACCCCGGCGGGCACGAACGCCGTCTCGATGCCGTGCCGGCGGTCGACCGGCATGTACTCGATGAATCGGATGTGGACCGGACGCTCACGCGCCAGTGCCAGGAACGCCGGCAGCTCGTCCTCGATGCCTTCAAGCAGCACCGTGTTGACCTTCACCGGGTCGAAGCCGGCGGCCAGTGCCGCCTCGAGACCCGACAGAGCTTCTTCCAGGCGGCCGCCGCGGGTGACGGCCGCGAACCGTGCGGAATCGAGGCTGTCGATGCTCACGTTCACGCGCCGCAACCCTGCCTCCCGCAGCGCCGACGCGTAGCGCGGCAGCAGCAGGCCGTTCGTGGTCAGCGACAGGTCGGTGATACCGCCCACGCCGGCCAGCATGCGGACGAATCCGACGCACCCCTTGCGGACGAGCGGTTCGCCGCCGGTGATGCGGACCTTGGTGATGCCGAGCTCCACAGCCACGCGAGCGAAGCTCAGCAGCTCCTCGTAGCTGAGGATCTCGGCGTGCACCCGTGGCACCACGCCGTGAGGCGGCATGCAGTACGTGCAGCGCAGATTGCAGCGGTCGGTGATGGAGAGCCGAAGATAGTCGACGCACGGTCGCTGGTCTGGCGCTGAGGAGACGGTCACTCTCACGTCCCGGTGCTCGTCTGGGCTGAAGCCGACAGCAGCAGTCTAGACCGCCGGCCGGCGCTCGTCATACCCGGGTCGTGACAGACCGGCCGCGCGGACCGGCCTCGCGGCTCACTTCTCCACCAGTACCTCGGTCGCCTTGATGATCGCCGTCACCTCGTCCTCGGGCTTGAGGTCGAGGTTCTCCGCCGAGCCGCGGGTGATGACGGATGTGATGGTCTCCCCGGTACTGAGCTCGATGGCGACCTCGGCCATGACCTCACCGAGCACGATGGTCTTGACCGTACCCCGCAGTTGATTACGTGCGCTGAGCATGCCGTCACCTCCTGAAGATCCGGCCGGCGATCATCCACGCTCACCGGCAGTCCGCCGGTCTCTGACCCACACGTTTCCCATCGGCGCCGACGCCAAACGATGCGGGCGTCACGGGTGCCCGGCCGGTCGGTCCACAGACGTCTCCCGACAGCGGTTGCTCGCCGGCAACCAGCGCCGCTGCCTGCAGCTCTTCACCGACCCGTCACGGACGGCCGCACCCTTACTGCGAGGTACCCGGCGCGATCTCGATCGACACCACCGCGCTCACCGCCCAGCGGGCGTCGACGAGCTGTCCCCGCTCCGGCTGCGCGATCTGGATCATGATCCGGCCGTCCCGCTCGGCATCGAGCGGATCCCCGCCACGTTCGTACGCGAGCATCGGCGTGAGGGTCTGAGTCGCGGCGGCTTCGTCACCGGTCTCCGCGTCGTACGTCACAAAGCCGTCGCCCCGCAGCTGGTCGTAGGTGAAGTCGACCGCGTAGCCGTCGGCCGCCGTGACGGTCACGGTGGAGCCGGGGAGCGCTCCGCCGACCAGCTCGGCCAGCTCGGCCAGCGTCACGCCCTTGTACTCGTCCGGGCCGATGAGCTTGGACGCCTGTGTCTTCATGCCGGCCCAGCCGCTGAACGACGGCAGCTCCGCGATCTCCGAGTACGTGAGCTCGGCCGCCCCGTCGGGACCACTGAGGCGCAGGAGCGACGCCTCCGCCGGGGTGGTATCGGGTGTGGCGATCGTCCCGGTCGGAGTCGAGACAGGCGCCGTACCCTGATCGTCGGCGGTATCCTCATCGCTTCCGCACGCCGACAGCAACGTCGTCATCAGGGTCAGCAGGATGATCGCCACGGCAAGGGCCGCTGTCGCAAGGAGGCTCGACTGCCTCGTCTTCATCTGCTCGACCTCCACTCTGTCACGGACGTGGGCACCACTCGATCTCGCGCACCGCCACCATCTTGAGCTCGGTCATCTCGGCGATGGCGTACTTGAGGCCCTCGCGGCCCATCCCGCTGAGCTTCTTGCCGCCGTAGGGCATGTGATCGACGCGGAACGTCGGCACCTCGTTGATCATGACGCCGCCGACCTCCAGCCGGCGGGCGGCGTAGAGCGCCTTGTTGAGGTCGTTGGTGAACACGCCGGTCTGCAGGCCATAGTCGCTGTCGTTGGCGATCTCGATGGCGTCGCATAGGTCGCGCGCCTCGAGCACGCTCACCACCGGACCGAAGACCTCGCGAGAACACACCTTCATGTCGCGCGTGACGTTGGTGAGTACCATCGGCAGCAGACTGCCGTCGGCCTGCGGCCCGCCGGTCTCGAGCCGGGCACCGAGGTCGAGCGCCTCCTGGACCCAGGCCCGCACGCGCTCGCTCTCCTTCTCGTTGATGAGCGCCGAGACGTCGGTAGCCTCGTCCTGCGGGTCGCCGGCGCTCAGCGCCGCGACCCGCTCGGCCAGCTCCATCACCACCCGACCGTACACGGCCCTGTCGGCGATCACCCGCTGCACAGAGATGCAGGTCTGGCCGGAGTACGCGAACCCGCCGGCGACGATGCGCTGCACGGCCAGCTCGAGATCGGCGTCTGCCTCGATGATGGTCGCCGAGTTGGAGCCCAGCTCGAGCGTCACCCGCTTCATGCCGGCGTCGGCGGCGATCTGCTGCCCTACTGCCGGGCTGCCGGTGAAGGTCACCATCGCCACGCGCGCATCCTTGACCAGCGGCGTGCCGATCGACCCGCCGGCCCCGACCACGACCTGGACCACGTCCTCAGGCAGGCCGGCCTCGTCGAGCAGGCCGATCAGGTACAGCGCCGTCAGGGGCGTGGCGGAGGCCGGCTTGAGGACCACCACGTTGGCCGCCGCCAGGGCCGGCGCCACCTTGTGCGAGACCAGATTGATGGGGAAGTTGAAGGGCGAGATGGCGACGATGACGCCGAGCGGCTCCCTGATCGTCCAGCCGAAGCGTCCCTGGCCGATCTCTTCGGCGGCCATCTCGACCAGCTCGCCCATCGTCCGCTTGGACTCCTCGGCCGCCCAGCGCCACGTCGACGCCGCCCGTGCGGCCTCCACGCGTGCATCCTTGAGCGGCTTGGCCGCCTCGGCGGCGATGAGACGGGCGATCTCCTCGCGGCGCTCGGTGATGAGCTCGGAGACGCGATGCAGGATCTGGTAGCGCTTCCAGCTCGGCGTCCAGCGCCACAGCTCAAAGGCCGCCGCGGCGCGCTCCAGCACGGCGTCGAGCTCCTCGGGTCGCGCCGTGGCGACCCTGCCCACCTCGTGACCGTCCCAGGGGCTGCGGACCACCAGCGGTTCACCGCTCCCGACGGGGTCACGCACTGCATAGCTTGCCGGTGCCTCCCCCTCTTTCAGCACGACGTCCATGCCGTCCTCCCTCCGCTGCGGTCACGGGCAACGGCGACACTCTGCCCGGACGGACGTGGTATCAACCACGAAGCCCGGCAGATGGTGCGCAGCACCCCGCAGACGGGCGCGTGACGAGGATCACAAGCCCCTCGCCGCACCACACGGCTGTCCACCCTCTGGCGGGCAGCCACGTGAGGACGACGAGTGGAAGGGGCGGCCGGCGGGTCCGGCCGCCCCTGATCCGCTCTGGTCTGCGGTCAGACGCAACGCCGGCAGTGGGCTACCCACTCGCCCCTTCCGGCCTCGTCGCGGCGGAACGGCCGCCGCTCCAGCGGCACCTCGCTGTTGCCGGTCGGGACGGCTTCGGGCCCTCGCGCAGCGAGCTGCCGCGCACCCTGCTCGCGAGCGCCTTCTTCCCGTTCGATGCGCACCTCACGGTCGCGGCCGGCCGGGAACACGCCCAGAGGCTCCGTGCCGAGATTGATGTTGATCTGCTTGACCTCCTGGTACTCCTCGAGGCCGAAGCTGCCCAGCTCACGACCGAAGCCGCTCTGCTTGTAGCCACCCCAGGGAGCCTCGCTGTAGGTCGGGTGGTAGGTGTTAGCCCACGTGATGCCGGCCCGCAGTCGCTTCAGCACACGGATGGCTTTGGAGATGTCGCGGGTCCACACCGCACCGGCAAGGCCGTAGACCGTGTCATTGGCAAGCCGGACCGCCTCCTCCTCGTCGTCGAACGGGATCGCCACCAGGACCGGGCCGAAGATCTCCTCCTGGGCGATGCGCATGGAGTTGTCGACGTCCACGAAGACCGTCGGTTCGTAGAAGTAGCCGGGCCGGTCGAGTCGCCGGCCGCCGGTCGCCAGACGGGCGCCCTCCTCAAGACCGATGTGCACGTAGTCCTCGACACGGCGCAGCTGGTCGGCCGAGACGAGCGGACCCATCTCCGTCGCCTCGTCGGTCGGCGATCCGACGCGGATCGCCATGGTGCGCGAGACGAGCTCGCCGACGAAGCGGTCGTAGATGCCGCGCTCCACCAGCAGGCGTGAGCCGGCCGAGCAGACCTCGCCGCTGCCGGCGAAGATCGCCGCCAGGGCGCCGTCGATCGCCGCCTCGAAGTCGGCATCCGAGAACACGATGTTGGGGCTCTTGCCGCCCAGCTCCAGCCCCACCTTCTTCACCGAGTCGGCGCCGACCCGCATGATGTGCTTGCCGACCTCGACGCTGCCGGTGAAGGCCACCATGTCGACCAGCGGCGAGCGTGCCAGGTGATCGCCGATCTCGCCGCCGGGGCCGGTGATCACCTGGACCACCCCGGCCGGCAGGCCGACCTCCTCGGCGATGGCCGCCAGCTCCAGCGTCGTGGTCGGCGACACCGAGGCCGGCTTGAGGATCATCACGTTGCCGGCCGCCAGTGACGGGGCCAGCTTCCAGGCGACCATCAGCAGGGGGTAGTTCCACGGCGTGATGCCGGCGGTGACGCCGACCGGTTCGCGCACCACGATGCTCAGGGCGTCGTCGGGTACCTCGAGCGTCTGGCCGTGCTGGCTCATCGCCAGGCCGGCATAGAAATCGAAGGTGTGGGCGGCATCGTTCACGTCGACCAGCGAGTCACCCAGGAGCTTGCCCATGGTGCGCGTCTCGAGGAGCGCCAGCTCGTCGGCGCGTTCGCGCAGCCGCGCCGCGATGGCCGTCAGGTAACGCGCCCGGTCGACGGCCGTCGTGCGACGCCACGGACCTGCATCGAAGGCTCGCCGCGCCGCCTGCACGGCCGCCTCGGCGTCCGCGACGCCGCCCCGGGGCACCACCGCCACCAGTTCGCCGGTCGCCGGATCGCGGACTTCATAGGTGGCGCCATCGACGGCATCGGTCCAGCGGCCGTCGACGTACATGCGATAGGAACGTGTGCCGGCATCGGCGGCCGCGACGGACGCCACTGCGGGCACGTCCCGAGCGGCGTCGGGGTTGAGGGTCTTCATGATCGCCTCCTCGCGGAGCGAAAAGTAGAGTAATACAATCCACTTTCCCCCGAGGACCGTAGACGAACCCCGCAGTGAGGCCTGCCAAGCAGCCGCGGTGAGACCCGTCGAGAACAGTGAGAGAACCTCGAGCAGGCGCAGAAGGCCGGCCGCGCCAGGCGGCCGGCCGGCCGCATCTACGGTCGGCTCAGAAGCAGCCGAGCTGGCAGGCGACGATCTTGATGTCCAGCTCGCTGCAGACCCGGCCGACCTCGGCGATGGGCACCTCGAGGTCGGCGGCGATGCGGAACGCTTCGCCGCACGCCAGACGGTTGTCCTCGCCGGCGTGCTTCTTGAGCACCTCGATGAGGCGCGGGATGTTGCCGGAGGCCATGATGCCAGTCTACCCGACGGGAGCCGCTTGAGTGCCCGGCTGCCCGTCTGGTACCCTTCATCGGTCGCGCCGCCGACCGGCGGCCATCACCCCTGCTCCGGCACCAGGGCCGGGGCCGCTTCAGACCACAGGAGGTGAGTCATCAACAAGTACGAGCTCATGCTCATGCTCCACCCCGAGACCGCGGAGGAGCGCCAGGCGGAGATCCAGGCCCGACTCCGCAGCACCATCGAAGACGGCAAGGGCACCATCATCGGACTCGATGACTGGGGACGCCGCAAGCTCGCCTACGAGATCAAGGGCCAGACCGAGGGTCTCTACAGCGTCCACACCTTCAACGCCGGCCCCGAGACGCTGGCGGAGGTCGAACGCCAGCTCGGCATCACCGACGAGGTCATGCGCTTCATGACCATACGGCCTCCCGTCCGTTCGCCCAAGCCGGAGTAAGAGGAGCTCGCCATGGCCGGGTCCATCAACCGCGTCGTGCTCGTCGGCAACCTGACGCACGATCCCGAGCTGCGGGCGCTGCCCAGCGGCACCAGCGTGTGCCAGCTGCGCATCGCCGTCAACGACCGCATCAAGGATCGCAACACCGGCGAGTGGACCGACTACGCCAATTACTTCGACGTCAGCGTGTTCGGGGCGCAGGGCGAGAACTGTGCCCAGTACCTCAGCCGCGGCCGTCAGGTGGCCATCGACGGCCGCCTGCGCTGGCGGCAGTGGGAGGCACAGGACGGTGCCAAGCGGTCCAAGGTCGAGGTCGTCGCCGACAGCGTCCAGTTCATCGGCCCTCGCGACGCCGGCGGCGGCGGTGGTGCGGCACCTCGCCAGCAGAAGGGTCCGGCGTTCAACAACGCCGGCCTCGACGTGCCGGAAGAGGACTTCGACGCCGATATCCCGTTCTGACCGTTCCCGATCGAGATCGGCCGATCCGCGCACACGATCACGCGACGATGCACCCGGGACCGGACGCCGTCCGGTCCTGAAAGGAAGGTACTCATATGCCAGCAGTCACGCCCAGGCGGCGCACCAAGCCCAAAGGGGCCGGCGCCGGTCAGGGTAAGCAGCGATATTGCCAGTTCTGCAAGGAGAAGGTCGACGCCGTCGACTACAAAGACACCGCCGTCCTCAAGCGGTTCGTCTCCGAGAAGGGCAAGATCCGCTCGCGACGCATCACCGGCGCCTGTCGCCGTCATCAGCTACAGCTCGCCGCGGCCGTCAAGCGGTCGCGCGAGATGGCCCTGCTCCCCTACGTGTCTGGAGGTCCCAGTGGAGATCATTCTCCTGGCCGACGTTCCCGGTCTCGGGACTAAAGGCTCACTCGTCAACGTCAGCGACGGCTACGCGCGCAACTACCTGCTGCCGAAGAAGCTGGCCGAGGTCGGCTCGCCCGGCAAGCTGGTCGAGTTCCGGCGTCGCGAAGAAGAGCGCAAGGCGCGTGAGTCCCGTCTGGCGGCCAAAGCCGAGGAGATCACCAACACGCTCAACCGTACGGTGCTCACCCTCGAGGCGCGCGCCGGAGAAGGTGACCGGCTCTTCGGCTCCATCACCAACGCCGACATCGCCGACGCCATCTGGGAGGCTCGTCGCGAGCGCATCGACAAGCGCAACGTGCGTCTCGAGGAACCGATCAAGGAGATCGGCGCCTACATGGTCGACGTCGAGGTCGCCGAGGGGTTCGTCGCGACGGTCAAGACGATCGTCGTCCCGGAGTAAGCCCACACCACTGACTCGCGCCGTGACGCGCGGGAGGTCTGACTGAGTCATGGCCGCCGAGAACGCCCGCCAGGTCGAGGCCCGCGTGCCTCCGCAGGACACCGAGGCGGAAGAGGCGGTGCTCGGCGCCATGCTCATCAACCCCAACGCCATCCCGGTGGTCACCGATGTGCTCTCGCGCGCCGACTTCTGGCGCGAGAGCCACGCCATCGTCTTCGACGCCATCCGCGGGCTCTACGCGGACAACAACGAGGTCGACGTCGTCACCGTCAGCGCCGAGCTGGAGCGGCAGGGCAAGCTCGAGCGGGTCGGCGGGCGCGACTTCGTGCACGCCCTCGCCGAAGCGGTCCCGGCGGCCACGGCCGCCGGACACTACGCCGAGATCGTGCGCGAGCACAGCGCCCTACGGGCGCTCATCCAGGTCGGCAACGAGATCGCCGAGATGGGCTACAAGCGCCCCGACGACGTCGCCCAGCTGCTCGACCGCGCCGAGCAGCGCCTCTTCGCGGTCGCCCAGCAGCGGCGCGTCAGCGACTTCCTGCCCATCCGCCAGATCGTCCACGAGAGCTTCGACCGCATCCAGTCGAGCCAGGAGGGCAAGGCACACGAGGGCGTCCAGACCGGCTTCAAGGACATCGACGACCTCATCCTCGGCCTCTTCCCGTCCAACCTGATCGTGCTGGCGGCGCGGCCCAGCATGGGCAAGACGTCGCTGGCGCTCAACATCGCCCACAACGTGGGCGTCGACCAGAAGGTGCCCACAGCCATCTTCAGCCTCGAGATGAGCGGCCTGGAGCTCGGCGACCGCTTCCTCTCCGGCGCCGCCCGCGTCAGCACCCACAAGTTCCGCAATCCACGGCTGCTGCGCCAGGACGAGATGGACAAGCTGGTGCGCGCCTCGGCCCAGCTCACCGAGGCGCCGATCTTCGTCGACGACTCGGCCGGGCTCACCATGTTCGAGCTGCGCTCCAAGGCGCGCCGCCTGCACGACAAGCACGGCCTCGGCCTGCTCATCATCGACTACCTGCAGCTCATGGTCGGCGACACGCGGGCCGAGAACCGCCAGCAGGAGGTCGCCGGCATCTCGCGCTCACTCAAGCAGCTTGCCCGCGAGCTCAAGGTACCGGTGCTGGCCGTGAGCCAGCTCAACCGCGGCCCCGAGAAGCAGACCGGCGGCGGGCCGCGCAAGCCGCAGCTGTCTGACTTGCGTGAATGTCTGGCCGGCGACACGCTGGTGACCGTCAGCAGTACCGGTGAGCGAGTACCCATCCGCGATCTTGCCGGCGAGACCGACATCCCGGTCTGGACACTGCATCCCGATCTGCGGATCGGCAGCCGGCTCATGACCAACGTATGGCGGACCGGCACTCGCCCTGTGATGCGGCTGCGCCTGGCGTCAGGTCGGACGATCACTGCGACCGCCAACCATCCGT